>ERZ1034946.77-NODE-77-length-90074-cov-47.702207_pt1 | contig 90074 bp, 82 predicted proteins | sample MGYA00520591_ERZ1034946 | MGnify/ENA primary metagenome ERZ1034946 (study PRJEB33766, sample SAMN09781753) | gut metagenome | biome: gut microbiome | host: Homo sapiens | place: Madagascar | study: EMG produced TPA metagenomics assembly of the PRJNA485056 data set...
TCTTCATGTTATTATAGCGCCTCCATTTCAACTATTCCTCATTTTCTGATAAATTTAAAGTTGACTAATTTTTCATAGAATTATGTATCAATTCTATTTAATACATGAATGTTTTTATTTCTATATACCAAATCATCTCTATCTACAAATCCAATATTCTCCCAAAAATCATTTCCTATAACATTCTTTTTAAAAGCAACCAAAGCTACTTTATTTATGCCTTCTTTATCTAAAGCAGATATAGCACAATCAACAAGTCCTTTTGCTATTCCTTGATTTCTATAAGCTGGTAAAACAGCGGTATGATATATATATCCTCGTCTTCCGTCATGACCAGCCATAATCACTCCAATTATCGTGCCATCACATTCTACCATAATCACATATGCAATTCTATTTTATTCCGTTAAAATTCATTAAAAAAACCTAATTCATTTATTTCAAGAATGCAGATTGAGTTTTGATCCTATAGGCACTCATCCCATAACCGTGAGTTCCATAACGTAAATTGCAGATTCTGTGGCGCGATTCATAATGTTGACAGGGCAAATATAAGCATCCTCTCACAAGTCATTCACAGCGTAAATGAAAGAAAAACGGTACAGACAAATATGATTTCCTTCGTGAGCCATGGAGCTGGGATTCTAAAAATTTCGTGAAGCTCTGCTTCACAAAATTTTTGCTCAGAAGCCCAGCGGAATGCCCGGCGAACAGGAACATCATATTTCGTCTGTACCGTTTTTCTTTTTCATTACATATAAAATTCTGACTTGTGAAAGGACGCTTATACATGCCCTTCAAGCCCTGAGAAAGCACCACAGAATCTGCGACACTACGTCCGTTAAACTCCGGTTTAAGAAACCTTGAGTGTGAATTTCTGAATTTCTTTTTCTGTACTCACCTTCTCGATAACCGCACCAAGAGACGCCAGTTTTGCTTCAAATTCTTCATATCCACGTTCAATATAGTAAATATCATCTACAACTGTAATTCCTTCTGCCGCAAGACCTGCGATCACAAGTGCTGCTCCGGCACGGAGATCCGGTGCATTCACTCTTGCTCCAGTATATTTTTCCGTTCCATTGATAATTGCAATATTGCTCTCTACCTTAATATTGGCACCCATACGTGTCAGTTCATCAACATATTTGAAACGATTCTCAAAAATACTCTCAGTCACCGTACTTGTTCCCTCGGAAATTCCAAGAACGACTGCCATCTGTGGCTGCATGTCTGTTGGGAATCCCGGGTATGGAAGTGTTGTCACCTGTGTATGATGAAGCGGTTTGGAAGCCACAACACGCACTGCGTCATCAAACTCTTCCACTTCACAGCCAATTTCCAAAAGTTTTGCAGTGGTTGCTTCCAAATGCTTTGGAATGACATTCTTTACTGTGACATCTCCTTTTGTTGCAGCCGCTGCAAACATAAAGGTTCCTGCCTCAATCTGATCCGGGATAATAGAATACTCTGTCTTGTGGAGTTTTTCCACACCGACAATCCGGATTACATCCGTACCAGCACCACGGATCTGCGCACCCATGCTGTTTAAGAAGTTCGCAACATCCACCACATGCGGCTCTTTTGCTGCGTTCTCAATAATTGTTTTTCCCTCTGCCATAGAAGCTGCCATCATAATGTTAATGGTTGCTCCGACAGATACTTTATCCAGATAAATATGGGTTCCTGTCAGCTTTTCTGCGGATGCAAGAACAAGCCCATGTTTAATATCAACATTGGCGCCTAATGCACTGAATCCCTTTAAATGCAGATCGATTGGACGGCTTCCGATATTGCATCCACCCGGAAGTGCCACTTCTGCTCTTTTATATTTTCCTAACAAAGCACCGATCAGATAATAAGATGCTCTGATTTTTCTGATATATTCATTGTCAACATTAAAATCACGGATAAATGATCCATTGATTTTAACAGTGTGAGCGTCGATTCGGTCGACTTTTGCTCCAATTTCCTGAATTGCGTTTAATAATACATTAATATCTCTCACGTTTGGGAGATTCTCTATCGTAACAGTTTCATCCGTCATCACAGCTGCAGAAAGGATTGCCAGTGCCGCATTTTTTGCTCCGCCAATCTCAACTTCTCCAACCAAAGGATTTCCACCTTTAATTACATATTGTTCCATATCACACCTCTATGAACATTTTCGTCCAGTCTGCCATCAACTTACAGACTTATCGAATGGTTGCATACAAACACATTATTATAGTAACCATTATATCTTTTTGTCAAGCGGTTCTTTCTTCCGCTTATTATACCATTACTGACCAATATAATTCAATGGATTTACTGCAACTCCATTGATATAAATCTCAAAATGAACATGTGGACCTGTAGATCTTCCGGTACTTCCGCTCAGCGCAATGCTCTGTCCCTGTTCTACCCACTGACCTGCTGATACCAGTAATTTACTGTTATGTGCATATCGTGTCATTCTGCCATCCGGATGGCTGATGACAACATTATTGCCATATCCTTTGCTGTAACCGGCACTGACAACAGTTCCTGCACTGGATGCATAAACGGTTGTTCCGATCGGGCATCCCCAGTCAACGCCCTTGTGCATTCTTCCCCAGCGGCGTCCGAATCCTGATGTGAAATGCCCACCTGCCAATGGTTTGATATACGTTGGCGGCGTGATTGTTCCCTGCTCAATGATTGCCGGTGTCGATTCCACCATGATTGTCTCATGCGCAAGCTCCCTCGCAACCTCAATTCCATTTTCATAGGTGACAATGTCATTACGTTCTCTGTGTCCGGTCGTGCCTTCCTGGTGTACCACCTGTTTTGTCGTATACCATTCATCATTTTTTATGATGGTCGGCTCTGCGTTATAATCCTCTTCATAGACTTCACCTTTTTTAATGCGAAGGCTTAAATCCGGTTCCGGCACTGCAATGATGATCTCCTGTCCCGGATAAATCCTTACCTCTGCATTGTCAAATCCGTTCAATGCCATGATATTGGCTACTGTTGTATCATGATCCATCGCGATAACAGAAAGTACATCACCACTCTCTACTACATATATTTTATTCGTTTCTTTTTCTTTTGTTACTTCTTCTACCTGTGTTTCCATATCCGACAGTGCATCCTCGGAAATGTACTTCTCATACACTTCGACACTCTCGATAAATTCCATTCCAACGGTTCCCGTCTCGTAACTGTCATCCCTTGGATTTGCCATCGCGTATTCCATCTGATAGGTAAATGCCCCATTGGCTCCGGCAGACACCTGATCTGCAAGCGTTTCCTCCGGTATCACCTCTGTATTCTCTTCTGGATCCACTTCTGTAAGCTGTGCTGTATAAATACCACTGATATGTCCGGCTTCTTTGGAAATCTGTGTTGTAAACTGTCCTTCCGTATCAGCCTCATTTTTGACCGTATTCAAAAATTCCGTCACTTCGTCCATACTTTTGAAATTGCCGCGATAGCCTTCAATTGCTACTGTGTAAGCCCGCACCTGTGTTTCAATTTCTGATACTTTCATTTTCTCCTTTAAGGCTTCTTTTAATGCATCTTCTGTCATCAAAGGAGTAAACCAATCATTGGCTTTACTGGAAGAATATTCATAATCCATGCAGAGTGGTTCATCGCTCTCTGCTGCAAGTTCTCGGCGTACCTCATGCACCGCATCATCGACTGATACATGACCTGCAATATTTCCTACAAGTTCTCCATTAAAATAAACCTGCTGGTATTTCTGTCCGATCGTGACTTTCTGTGAAACTGCAAAAAACAGTAAAACCAAAAATAAACCCGCTATCACAAATAGTTCTATGATCACTTTTTTTGTCAACTCTATTTTTTGCATTTCTTTTCATTCCTCAAACTCAAAATTTTATCAATGGTCTGCTCCACATTCAGACCATATTCGTTTACCGTGATATCCGCATATTTTTCATATAACGGAACACGTTCCTCATACAGATCTTTTAAAGTCTGTCCATCTTTTAAAACAACACCACGTCCTTTGATGTCGCTCAATCTTCTGTTTAACTCCTCAAATGGGAGCTGTAAATAAACCACAGTTCCTATGCTTTTCAAATGTTCCATCGCTTCTTTTCCATAGACAACACTTCCGCCTGTGGCAATGATCGAATGGTCGACCTCAAGCGAGCTGTTCACGCGGTTCTCCACTGCGATAAAACCGTCTGTTCCAACTTCCTCAATGATCTCCTTTAAAAGCCTGCCTTCCTCTTTCTGGATCACAAGATCTGCATCTACAAATTCATATCCTAAAACTTTCGCAAGAATGACACCTGCGGTGCTTTTTCCCACTCCAGGCATTCCGATCAGTACTATATTATCTTTTTTCATTGCTGCAAGATTCCTCTTATTATTCTTTCTTCCGCAGTGCATATACACTTCGGTTTTCCGCTATGTCTGCACGTCTCAACTGCTGATACACATCTTTTTTAGAATAACATAAACGTTCCCTTTGCACAAGCACAACTGCGCGAGCGTGCATCCTTGCGGAACGTTTTTTTGTAGCCGGAACGAAGTTTCCTATACATGAAAAACAGGATGATCTCCAAAGCTGTATGCTTCCTCTGATTATCCTGTCTCTTCTTTTCCATTATTGTACAGATTCTGTTCCTTCCACTGCCTCTGTATTCTCTGTCACTGCATTGTCTGTTGTGCTGCTTTCGGTAGTCTCTGTTGTCTCTGTCGATTCTACGGTTGTTGTGAATAAGTTGTCAAACGTAACTTTATCCCATACTTTATCTTTTAATACCCACTCTGCATCATCTTTCCAGCCCTGAAGAACTTCATTATATAAGTCGCTCTGACGCTGGCTGATGATCTCCTGTCTGTGTTCCTCTGTGGCATCTGCATCTGTGATCTCGTCAAGGCGGAGCACATAATAATAATTATCTGTCTCCACTACGTCAGAGAGCTCACCCTCGCTCTTAAGTCCCTCTAATGCGTTCAACACTTCTTCATCCAATGTGGTGTTATCTGATGAAAATGTACCTGTACTCACCGTATATCCATACTCATCTGCGGCTGTATCAAGTGTCGTGTCTGCTGCTGCATCATGAAATTTCTGAACTGTATCTGCAAGTTCTGCTTTCTCATCATCTGTATATTCCTGTGTATTTCCGTCTGCATCCTTGTAACTGGTTTTCGATACATTGACATAACTATATGCACTTGTGTTGGCATCTGCATCACTGACATTCGTGTCTGCATCTGCAACGATTGCTGCACGCATTTTACTCTGAACTGTCACTAAGGTAAGGTATTCCTTCACAATATCTTCTGTTGCTCCGAGTGCATTGATTGCTTTATCATCATTGTCTGCCATAAACTGTGCTGCTACCTCTGCGATTTTTGCAGTCTCATCATCTGTCAATGTCACGTCATAATCTGCCATATGATTCTGTAAAATATATAAATTTTCAATCATCTCGATGACACTGTTCTTCGTGTTATCTTCCATGGTTGTTCCATTGTTATACAGATCGGATGACCACACATCGTCTCCAAAATAAGCTCTGTAAAAATCATCTGCCTCCGCCTGCTGCAGACGCACTGCAAAATTAGCTACTCCTAACTTAATTTCCTGTCCGTCTAAGGTTGCAACGGTTTCATTTTTATTTATGCCGCCACATCCCACTAACATAGATGCTGCTAAAGCACCGCTTACAAGCAATGTTGTAAATCTCTTTAACTTCATAAATCCTCCTTGTTTTGCGAAGCAAAATGCTATTTCACTCTGTGAAATTCAGCCTCCTAAATGTATCCACACGAATTTTAATACATGGATAGTCACTTTTTCTATTATAGTGCTTTTTTACCGGTGCCGCAAGATTTTTCACTCTTTTTTCACAGAGTCCTGCGCAATCTTTAAGTTTTCCCTCACACCATTTAAAAAATCTTCTATCACAGCTCTGGCATCCACATTCTTTTCCCTGGAATTTTTCTTCAAAAAATAAGTAAAATACGGTGCTTTGGCATCCATGGTAAATTTCAGGTTATTGCCATAAGACGCGATAAATTCCGGGATTTTTGCCACATCAAGTTTCGCCTTCCCGTAAAGCGTGAACTTCACGGTATTGGCTTTTTGCGAAATCTCTGTCATATAAACTGCATGCGCCAACGACTTTATTTTTGCAATGTAAAGCAGATTTTCCACCGGTTTTGGCGGATCACCGAAACGGTCGATCAGCTCCTCTAACATCTCCTCCGTCTCCTCATCCGTCTGGATGTCTGCAATACGTTTGTAGATATCAAGCTTCTGAACCTCATTCGGGATGTATCCCATTGGAATATAGGCATCGATATCAATGTCGATCGTGGTGTCAAAGCTTTCCTCCTGCTTCATACCCTTCGCCTCTTTGACTGCCTCGTTTAACATCTTACAGTAGAGGTCATAACCGACCGCTTCCATATGCCCGTGCTGCTCGGCACCAAGCAGATTTCCTGCGCCACGGATCTCAAGGTCACGCATTGCAATTTTAAAACCACTGCCGAGCTCCGTGTACTCTTTGATCGCAGCGAGACGTTTCTCTGCGATTTCTTTTAACATCTTATCGCGCTTATACATTAAAAACGCATACGCTGTCCGGTTTGAGCGTCCCACTCGTCCGCGAAGCTGATAGAGCTGTGACAGCCCCATGTTGTCCGCATCGTGGATAATCATGGTGTTGACATTGGAAATATCAAGTCCGGTCTCAATGATCGTCGTCGACACAAGCACGTCGATCTCTCCGTTGATAAACTTGTACATGATATTTTCCAGTTCGGTCTCTTTCATCTGTCCATGCGCATAGGCGACATTCGCCTCCGGCACAAGCTCTGCGATCTTCGTTGCCACATCCGCGATCTCTTTCACGCGGTTGTATACATAATACGCCTGTCCGCCACGCACCAGCTCTCTGGATATTGCTTCCCGCACGAGCTCCTCATTATATTCCATCACATAAGTCTGGATTGGGATTCGATCCATAGGCGGTTCTTCCAACACACTCATGTCACGGATTCCGATCAGACTCATATGCAGTGTTCTTGGGATTGGTGTCGCGGTTAAAGTGAGCACATCAATGTTATTTTTTAACTGCTTAATCTTTTCCTTGTGGGTGACACCAAAACGCTGTTCCTCGTCGATCATCAGAAGTCCAAGATCTTTGAACACCACATCTTTCGATAAAAGACGGTGTGTACCAATAATGATATCCACCTGACCTTTTTTCAGTTTTTCTAATGTCTTTTTCTGCTCACCTGCAGAACGAAAACGGCAGAGCAGATCGATATTCACCGGAAAATCCTTCATGCGCTGTACAAAATTGTTGTAATGCTGCTGCGCCAAAATGGTTGTTGGCACCAAAAATGCAACCTGTTTCCCATCCTGCACCGCCTTAAACGCCGCACGGATGGCAATCTCAGTCTTACCATAGCCAACGTCACCGCAGATCAGACGATCCATGATCTTCGTGCTCTCCATATCTTTTTTCGTTGCCTCAATCGCAAGGTCCTGATCTTCTGTCTCCTCGAATGGGAACATCTCCTCAAACTCGCGCTGCCAGACAGTATCCGGCCCATAGGCAAAACCGCGCTCACTCTGCCGCACTGCGTATAAACGCACCAGATCTCCTGCAATCTCTTTGACCGCTCCGCGGACTTTCGTCTTGGTCTTATTCCATTCCTGTCCACCAAGTTTATTTAATTTCGGCTTTTTAGCGTCCGCACCGGCATATTTCTGGATCAGTTCCAGCTGTGTCGCCAGAATATAAAGATTTCCACCTCCGGCATACTCAATCTTGATATAATCCTTCACGGTCTTGTCTACTTCGATTTTTTCAATACCGCGGTAAATTCCAAGTCCATGATTTTCATGCACGACATAGTCACCGATATTCAGATCAGTAAAACTGGCGATTTTCTCACCCTCATACATGCGGTGCCGTTTCTTTTTCTTCTTTTCCGAACCAAAAATATCACTCTCAGAAATCACAACGAACTTGACTGCCGGATACTCATACCCTTTTTTCACCTTGCCATATCCTGTCATGATCTCTCCCGGACTTAAAACACGGTCAAAATCTTCGGAATAAAATGCTGGAAGTTCCTCGTTCATCAGATCTTCCGCAAGACGTTTTGCACGGGTTCTCGAACTCGACAGTAAGATCATGCGGTATCCGTTTTTCTTATAACGCTTCAGGTCTTTCACAAGAAGCTCAAAACTGTTGTTGTACGGATTCACGGTACGGCTTTCGATTGCGATGCGGTCTTTGATGTTTAACTGGTTACACTTCATATCCAGTGCAGCCATTGCCACACATCGTCTCTGATTTATTTGGGCAAGTATTTCTTTGCAGGAAAAAAGTTCGCGCATCTGTCCCGGAAGAATGTATCCTTTTTCCAGACGTTGTTTCATACTCTCGGAAAACTCGGTTTCCGTGGACTGTCCACGCTCGATTGTGCGCACTGTCTCATCCAGAAATACGATGGAATCTTCTTTTTTCAGATAATCTAATAAGGATACCCTCTCCTCACAAAAATAGGACAGATAGGCATCCAGTCCTGCGGTAATGCCGTACTCCATCGTTTCTTCCGCAATCTGGTCTGCCATGGACTTTATGCGGTAAGCCTCCTCGGTTTTCATCTCTTTGCGGAACTTCTCTGCGGTTTTTTCTGCCTCTTTCTGAATCTTTGCAACACCATTTCTCCGTTCTTCCTGCGTCAGGACAAGTTCACAAGCCGGATAAATATAGATCTCCTCAAGATTTTCGATGGAACGCTGGCTCTCTGGATCAAACGAACGGATGGAATCCACCTCATCGCCCCAAAGTTCGATTCGAAACGGCGTTTCCTCTGTTAACGGAAAAATATCAATGATTCCGCCGCGCACAGAAAATTCTCCCATCGTCTCTGCCTGATAGTTTTTCTCATATCCAAGCTCTACCAGATGTCTGGTCAGTCCGTTTAACTCCACGATATCGCCCACGGAGATTTTCTTCACTGCCTGGATAAACTTTTCCGGGGCAGGCATCGGATTCATCAGGCCATCAAATGTAGTAATAATCGTACATTCCTTCTCCTCAGCCATCATTTTCAAGGCATTAATACGTTCTGATGTCAGAACATTCCCACGGATATCCGACTGATAAAAAAGAATATCTTTCGCCGGATAATATGCCACGTTTTTATCAAAAAAACGGTATTCTTCCAACAATTCTTTCGCTTTTTGCTCATGAAAAGTAACAATGATCCTGCTGCCAGAACCATTGTGAACACTGTATACAATATGTGGTTTTACTGCGTCAATGCAGCCGGAAACCAAAATGACTCCTTCGGTCTTCTGCACTGCCTGCTCTAACTCTTCATAACCCTGCAGTTGTGTTAAGGGTTCAGTGAATGCTCTCACGCCGTTGCGCTCCTCTCTGCAGCCCGGATTTTCCCACTTTCATGATCTTAATACTCATTACTGCAAATGCTCTGTTTTACTTGCTTTTACTGTTGTAATCATTCATTGCTTTGTCGACTTCGCCCTGCATCATCAAAACTGCTGCGTCCATCGCATGCCCGATCGCTTCCTCCACTCTGGTGCGGTCTTCGGTGCTGAAACGGCCTAACACATAATCTGCGAGATCCCAGCCTTTTGGCTTCTCACCGACACCGACTTTGATGCGCATAAAATTCTGCGTGCCTGTCATGGCAATGATGTTTTTGATTCCGTTATGTCCACCGGCACTTCCTTTTTTGCGGATACGGATATTGCCCGGTTCTAAGCTGATGTCGTCAAAAATCACGATCAGCTCCGATTCCGGATCCAATTTGTAATAGTTGATCAGTTCTGCAACGCTCTCGCCGCTTAAGTTCATATAAGTCTGTGGCTTTGCCAGCACAACTTTCATGCCTTCGATCATGCCTTTTCCGCACAGTGCCTTGTGCTTGTTCTCACTGATACTGATATTATATTTATCTGCCAGGGCATCCATGACATCAAAACCGATATTGTGCCTCGTCTTCTCGTACTGTTTTGTCGGATTACCTAACCCTACAATTAAAAACATGTCCTGTCCTCCTCTGCTTTCCATAGTCAATAGGCAATTGCGAAACTCATCATAATATTCTTTCAATTGTTCAAAATTCAATTTAGATTTTCACGAGTTTCGCAATTATCTATTCATAGTTAATGCAAAACTCCAGCAGATTATTTTGCAGTTCTCGCGCGGATGATCTCAGCCGCTGCGGCTAACTGCTCCTGATCGTTGACACCTGTGATGTCTTCCGGATCATCGAGTGCAAAAGCATCTACTTTAAGTCCTTTGTTTTTGATGATGGTAAGTGTATCCGGCAGATAATACTCGCCCTGTGCATTGTTTGGAGTTAATTTATCCAAAGCTTCTTTCAATTCCTTTGTGTCAAAAATGTACATGCCGGAATTGATCTCGTGAGACTCTAATTCTTCCGGTGATGCATCTTTATGTTCCACGCTCTTTACGAATTTTCCATCTGCATCACGGATAATTCTTCCGTAGCCGGTCGGATCATCAACCATTGCTGACAATACAGTAACAGTGTTTCCATTTTTCTTATGATGTTCTGCTAACCGGTTTAATGTTTCTGCAGTGATAAGCGGTGTATCTCCGAATAAGATCAATGTCTGACCTTCCTCACCTAAGAAATCCCTTGCACATTTTACTGCGTGTCCGGTTCCTAACTGTTCTTCCTGTAATGCAAATTTTACATTTTTATGGGAAATACTGCTTTTTACGACTTCATTTTTATATCCTACTACAAGGCAGATGTCTGTTGCACCAGCGCCCTCTGCTGCGTCAATTGCATAATCTACAAGGCAATTTCCCTCAATGGTATGAACCACTTTTGGAAGATCAGATTTCATACGTGTTCCTTTACCTGCTGCAAGAATGACTGCTTTTAACTGTTCCATTTTTCTATACCTTTCTATCCTTTGTTTTCTCTGTTATTATATGCATGCAAAAATAGGGAGGTTTTTACTCTCCCTATTTTTATTGTATCATTCTATATTTTACAGAAGATTTTAGATTTTACAAGCGGATAAATGAAATTTGTAAAAAACGGGCCGCTATCCCCATAGCGGCCCGCTCATCTGCAGTTCTTATTCTTCCGCAGCCATTGTTTCCTGATACTTTTCAAGGATCAGTTTCTGAATACGATCTCTTGTATTGGAATTGATCGGATGTGCGATATCACGGTATTCACCGTCTGCTGCCTTTCTGCTTGGCATCGCGATAAATAATCCCTTCTCTCCCTCAATGATCTTAATATCATGTACCACAAATTCTTCATCTATGGTAATAGAAACTACGGCTTTCATTTTGCCTTCTTTTTCAACTTTTCTAATTCTGACGTCTGTAATCTGCATGATGTCTCAGTCCCCCTTTTCGGTCTTCATCTAACGCAAGTTTTTGTCACCCTGTAAGTAACTCTGTGATTCTGGCTATAATACATATCTCTCGTTGTTCTCAGATACGATCTTAATTCCATTCTCTCCACAATAGTATGTGTTGGCTTTCAATGTATCACGGCTCTCAACGATACAGTTTTCAATGTGTGTATTATCCCCAATATAAACATCGTTTAAAATAATGGAATTCTTGATCACACAATTTTTTCCGACAAATACCTTCTTAAATAAGATAGAATTTTCAACCTTGCTGTTGATAATACATCCGCTCGCGATCAGGCTGTTTTTCACGTCTGATCCTGCATTATATTTTGCCGGTGGAAGATCATCCACTTTCGAGAAAATTCCCGGTTCTTCTTTAAAGAAGTAATTTCTGACTTCCGGTTTTAAGAAGTCCATATTCGTCTGGTAATAAGAATCCACGGATGCAATATTGCTCCAGTATTCTTTCATCTTATAACCATAGATACGCTTCATATTCTTATAACGGATCAGGATATCCGTTACAAAATCCCATCTTCCCTCATCAGCACTCCGCTCTAACATCTCAATGAGCTGTCTTCTGCGGACAATGTAGATACCTGTAGAAATCGTATTGGACTGGGAAACCATTGGTTTCTCCTCAAACTCAACGATTCTGGAATCCTCATTCATGCGGACAACACCAAAACGGCTGACATCCACATTCGGATCCATATCTTTGCACACAACGGTGATATCTGCTTTCTTCTCGATATGGTAATCAAGGACTTTGTTAAAATCAAGTTTGTATACACAGTCACCACTGCTGATGATGACATATGGCTCATGACGTTTTTTCAGGAAACTGATATTCTGGTACATCGCATCTGCTGTGCCACGGTACCACCAGCTGTTATCCACTGTTACAGTTGGGTTGAATACATATAAACCACCCTGTTTACGTCCGAAATCCCACCATTTGGAAGAACTTAAATGTTCATTCAGGGATCTTGCACTGTACTGTGTCAGCACTGCCACTGTCTGTACATGAGAATTACTCATATTGCTCAGAGCGAAGTCAATGCTCCGGTAACTGCCTCCGATCGGCATTGCTGCAATTGCTCGTTTGTTCGATAATTCCTGCATGCGGCTGTTATTACCGCCAGCTAAAATAATTCCTACTGCCTTCATTCTGAGTCACCTGCCTTAATAATTACTTCACCGCTGTCAAGAATTCCTTCCGGATAATCTTCTTTTGTGGTCTTGCCGGAAATTGCAGTGTTCTTTCCGACTGAGACGTTCGATGGAACTTCGGAATCCTCTCCGATCGTCACAAGACCAAAGGAGTAAATCTTCTCATTGAACTTGTTCGGTTTTTCCTCTCCAACGCCTAATGTAACGTTATCACCAATGCTGCAGTTTTCAGCAATAATTGCTTTGTCTATGACGACATTCTCACCGATCTGGGTTCCCTTCATAATAATGGAATCTCTCACGACACTGCCCTTGCCGATCGTAACGCCGGCTCCGATGACAGAACTGTGAACCTCTCCGTAAATCTCAGATCCTTCTCCGATGATACTCTTCTCAACAATACTGTCTGCTGACAGATACTGCGGCTGGATAATATCACTCTTCGTGTAAATCTTCCAGTATTCCTCATACAGGTTGAATTCCGGGATCAGATCGATCAGTTCCATATTGGCTTCCCAATAAGAGCCAAGCGTTCCTACATCTTTCCAATATCCATTATACTCGTAAGCAAACAGACGCTGTTTCTTCTCGTGACAGTAAGGAATGATGTGCTTACCAAAGTCACAGTTGCTCTGATCTTTCATTGCAGTCAGAGCTTCCTTCAATACCTTCCAGCTAAATATGTAGATTCCCATTGAGGCTAGATTACTTCTTGGATGTTCCGGTTTCTCTTCAAAATCCTGAATTCGTTTATCTTCATCTGCGATCACAATACCAAAACGGCTTGCCTCCTCTAATGGAACAGGCATTGTGGCAATTGTAACATCTGCGTTATTTTCCTTATGGAAATCAAGCATGACTTCATAATCCATCTTGTAGATATGGTCACCAGATAAAATCAGTACATATTCCGGATTGTACTGCTCCATGTAATTCATATTCTGATAAATTGCATTGGCAGTTCCTGAATACCACTCACTGTTATTACTCTTCTCGTATGGTGGAAGTACTGTTACTCCTCCGTTATTACGGTCAAGATCCCACGGAATACCAATTCCGATATGGGTATTCAAACGTAATGGCTGATACTGTGTCAATACACCAACCGTATCAATTCCGGAGTTAATGCAGTTGCTCAATGGGAAATCGATAATACGATACTTGCCTCCAAATGCAACTGCCGGTTTTGCAACTTTTGATGTCAGGACACCTAAACGGCTTCCCTGACCTCCCGCTAATAGCATTGCTATCATTTCTTTTCGAATCACGTCAATCACCTCTCGTCACTTTCTAGTCAATCTAGTCCTCTTGATATTTCAAGTATATCACAACCATTTTTCAATGTACATCATTTTACACAATTTTTTCAGAAATTCTTTCTTTTTTTTGACATTTTATACAAATATGTGTGTTTGTCCTGTTTTTTTCGTCAAAATAGCTAACATGGAATTGTCCGAAAAGAATTTGCAAATTCCTGATATATGGTTATAATGTAACTGTTTCAGGCGTTATACAACGCCTTGTTATAAAATGAGGAAGTTTTTCATAAACTTTTTCATCAATGATCAACGAAAAATAGGCAGGTATCCATAATATGTATAAAATTAATTTTCAGGAACCAATACACATTCACTTTATCGGAATCGGTGGAATCAGCATGAGCGGTCTCGCTGAGATCCTTTTTGAGGAACATTTTACGATTTCCGGTTCTGACTCCAAAGAATCTGAACTCACCCGACATTTAGAGCATATGGGCATGCAGCTTTTTTATGGTCAGAAAGCTTCCAATATTATAGAAGGTATCGATCTTATCGTGTACACCGCAGCAATCCGTGAAGATAACCCGGAATTTGCCGCTGCAAAAGAAAAAGGTATTCCGATGTTAAGCCGCGCAGAACTGCTCGGTCAGATCATGGATAACTATCAGAATTCCATCGCAGTATCCGGTACCCATGGAAAAACAACCACAACTTCCATGATTTCCCAGATCCTGCTCGCCGCAAAAAAAGATCCAACCATCACAGTCGGCGGTATCTTAAAAGCGATCGATGGAAATCTCCGCGTCGGAAAATCTGACGTATTTATCTCCGAGGCCTGTGAATATACAAACAGCTTTTTGAATTTCCGTCCAAAATACAGCATTATTTTAAATATAGAAGCGGAACATCTTGACTTCTTTAAAGATATTCATGATATCCGCAATTCTTTCCACTTATTTGCAAAAAATACAAAAGAAAATGGTGCCATTATCATCAACGGCGAAATTGAGAACTATCAGGAGATCGTAGAGGGACTCGCTCCACAGGTCATTACCTACGGTATGAGTGATGCCTGCGATTTTTATCCTGCTGATATCACCTTTAACGAAAAAGCATGTGCAAACTTCACTGCCATGTACCACGGCGAGAAAGTTATGGATGTCGCCCTGAATGTACCCGGACTGCACAATGTTTCGAATGCACTCGCTGCCATTGCGCTTGCCCTTGACTTAAAGATTTCAAAAGAAGACATTCTTGCAGGCCTTTCTGCTTTCGGCGGTGCAGACAGACGTTTCCAGTATAAAGGATGCGTAGATGGCGTCACGGTCATTGATGATTATGCACATCATCCGACAGAGATCCGCGCTACGTTGACCGCGGCGAAAAAATATCCACACAAACGTCTGGTGCTTGTATTCCAGCCACATACTTACTCCAGAACAAAGGCATTTTTAAATGATTTTGCAGAGGTTCTCTCCATGGCAGATATTGTGGTATTAGCTGATATTTATGCAGCCCGCGAAAAGAATACTTTCGGCATCAGTTCCAGAGATATCGAAGCAAAATTAAAGGAAAAAGGCACGGATGTCCATTATTTTCCTTCCTTTACAGAAATTGAAAACTTTTTATTAAAAAATTGTATAAACGGTGATTTGTTGATAACTATGGGCGCCGGAGACATTGTAAATGTTGGCGAACACCTGCTTGGCAGATAACTTATCCACATTATCCACATTCAATTGGGGAAAACTTCAACTTTTGAATGTGGATTTTTTTGTTTACATAAAGTTATCCACATTTTTATGTCAAAAAGCCGTGAGTCCTTGTATTTCCTCACTTTCGTACGTTTTTCACAAAATGAGGTTTTCCTGGAACTCTTTTTTATCCACATTATCCACACTTTTGAAAACCCTTGATTTTACTGGGTTTGTGGGCAATTTTTTTCTTCTCTTTTTTACATTCCTGTGCTATAATTTGGGACGGGCTGATTGATAGGATATTCCATCCAGCTTTGTATGAAAGGAAGGAACATAATGGCAAATATAACACTTCATAGTGACAGTCAGACCTCTGCCACCAGTGTATCGAATATTTTCATTGATGAATATATGTCTGATGCCAATGGAGAGTTTGTAAAAATATATCTTTATCTGTTACGGCAGTTAAACGCGCCGGATGCTGCGTTTTCCATTTCTGCCATGGCAGATAAATTCGAGCATACAGAAAAGGACATTAAGCGTGCTTTAAGTTACTGGGAGCGTATGCATCTGCTCCGCCTGGAATATGACTCCAGTGAGAATCTGACCGGCGTCTGTTTTTTAGACACCAAGCGCAGACCATCTGAGAACGAAGACCCTATGACAGTATCCACACAGGAAACTGCTTCTTCTGAATATTCCGCAGCCGTATCCCCGGAAGAATCTTCTTTGAAGCCATCTGTTCCGGAACCGAAGAACTACTCTGCTGAGGATATCTCCATGTTCCGCAAACAGGAATCTGTGGCAGAACTTTTATTTATTGCTGAGCGTTACCTGGGACGTATTTTAACCCCAACGGATATGAACAGCATTTTATACTGGTACGACGGTCTTGGTTTTTCCACAGATCTCATTGAGTATCTGGTGGAGTACTGCGTGAGCAAAGGACACACCAGTATCCGCTACATAGAAAAGGTTGCCCTTGCCTGGGCTGATAATCACATTACAACTGTAGAACAGGCAAAGCTGACTGCCGGTCTTCACAGCCAGCTTTATTTTTCCGTTATGAAGGCACTGGGAATCAATGGACGTTCCCTTGTTCCGGCAGAGACTGCCTATATTGATAAGTGGCGGTCTGACTATGGATTTTCATCTGAGGTCATCACGACTGCCTGTGAGCGCACCATACAGGCGATACATCAGCCAAAGTTTGAATATATTGACTCTATTCTGACCAGCTGGAAGAAGAATCACGTAAGCACTTTGGAAGATATTGCAAGACTGGATGAAGCTCACCAGAAGAAGAAAAAAACTGCGGTTCCAAACACTGCACCGGCAGCCCAGCCGAAAAACCGTTTTAATAATTTTGAACAGCGTTCCTACGATTACGATCAGCTGGAAAAAATGCTGCTCACAACTTCTGCACAACACTAGATGATGCAGTATCCTCATCTTACAGGACAACAGGGAGAATCCAATGGCATTGAATAATTCGCAGTATGACGAAATTTTTCGTTCTTACGACGCAAAACAGCTAAAAGCACAACATCAGTTAGAAGAGCGCACAAAAGCTGCCTATGAACGTTCCCCGGAACTGAAGGCATTAGATGCCTCTATTGCGGAGATTTCCGTGGCATCCGCAAGACGTCTCTTAGATGGGGACAGTTCTGCTCTCACCGAATTAAAAGCGGAACTGAAAAATCTCCGCACAAGAAAGAAAGCTCTCATGAAAGAACTCTCTCTCCCGGAAAACTATTTCGAGCCGGTTTATGAGTGTCCGGACTGTAAAGATACAGGCTATATCGATGGTAAACCATGCCACTGCTTCAAACAGCAGGCGATCGATCTGATCTATACCCAGTCCAATATTAAGGACATTCTTGCAAGGGAGAATTTCAGTACGCTGTCTCTGGATTATTATTCAGATTCCAACGTCAACCCTGCGACAGGACTCACATCCCTTGCCACTGCCAAAGCCGCGGTTGCAAGATGCCATGAATTTGTAGATCAGTTTGATACCACTTTCACTAATCTTTACTTTTTTGGAGATACTGGAATTGGGAAGACATTTCTCTCAAACTGCATTGCAAAAGAATTATTAGATTCAGGACATTCCGTAATCTACTTTACGGCGTTCCAATTATTTGATATATTAAGCAAAGGTGTGTTTGAAAAAGATGCAGATGCCATCGCCACACACCAGAATATTTTTGACTGCGATCTGCTCATCATTGATGATCTCGGTACGGAGCTTTCAAACTCTTTTACCACATCGCAGCTGTTTCTGTGTTTAAATGAACGTATCTTAAGACAGAAGTCCACGATCATTTCCACCAACCTGAATATGAACCAGGTTGCCGATATTTATTCAGAACGTGTACTTTCAAGAATATCCAACAGCTATACCATCATCAAGCTGTTCGGTGATGATATTCGCTTGAAAAAACGTATTCACTAGATGCTCTGGATATCCCCTTATCCAGCATCTATTGAAATAAATTGTTAATGTTTAATTTTTATGGAGGAAAACCACTCATGCCAAACGATGAAAGAATTCTAGAAACCATGCCAGACGGCGCCCTCGGCTTAATTCCCTTAAAGAGCTGTGAAGAATTAGGTGCCAAAGTTGACCAGTACTTAGTAGGCTGGAGAGAAAAAAGAGAACATGCACATAAGAACGAAGCTGCATTCAAAGGATACCACCGTGACTCTTACATCATCTCCACATCTGTACCTCGTTTTGGAACAGGTGAAGCCAAAGGTGTGATCAAAGAATCTGTCCGTGGATATGATCTTTATCTGATGGTAGACGTAACCAACTACAGCCTCACTTACTCTGTATCCGGTCACGAAAACCACATGTCCCCAGATGACCATTACGCTGATTTAAAACGTATTATTGCTGCTGTCGGCGGTAAAGCAAGACGTATCACAGCAATCATTCCTTTCTTATATGAAAGCCGTCAGCACAAACGTACTGCACGTGAGTCCTTAGACTGTGCACTTGCATTACAGGAACTGACTGCTATGGGTGTTGACAATATCATCACTTTTGATGCTCATGATCCTCGTGTCCAGAACGCGATCCCTCTCAAAGGATTTGAGACTGTTCAGCCAGCTTACCAGTTCATCAAAGGTATCTTAAAGAACTGTGATGACTTAAAACTCGACAATGACCATTTAATGATCATCTCCCCGGACGAAGGTGGTACAAACCGTGCTGTTTACCTTGCAAATGTACTTGGTGTTGATATGGGTATGTTCTACAAACGTCGTGATTACAGCAAGATCGTAGACGGCCGTAACCCGATCGTTGCCCATGAGTTCTTAGGAACTTCTGTAGAGGGAAAAGATGTTATCATTATCGATGATATGATCTCCTCCGGTGAGAGTATGATCGATGTTGCAACAGAGTTAAAGAAGAGAAAGGCAAACCGTATCTTCGTTGTCGCTACATTTGGTCTCTTCACCAATGGTCTTGACCGTTTCGACAAGGCAGTCGCAGATGGTACTATTTACAAAGTAGTTACCACAAACCTCACTTACCAGACACCGGAACTTCTTTCCAGACCATACTACATTAACTGTGATATGAGTAAATACATCGCTTACATCATTGATACTTTAAATCATGATTCATCCATCAGCGATCTGTTAAACCCATATGACAGAATCCAGAAACTGGTATCCAAATACAAAGAAGAACATAAATAATACAGTTTCCAGAGGAACTGTTCCCTACAGTTTCTCTGAAACACAAAAAAGGAATTGCATTTTGCAATTCCTTTTTTGTGTTTATAACCACTCTGTTATCTTCTGATCTTATGTATTAAAATAAGTCTACTCTTCCAGCATGTTTCTGGTTGATCACATAATATGCTGCATACTCTTCCGGTTTTAAGTATACCTGAATGCTCTTAATGGAAGATGCTCTGTGACCTTCTGCTTCGAACTGTTTCTTTGCTTTCTCGATCACGTCAGCAACAACTGCCTCCTGTCCCTGGAACTGGATAAACACTTCCGGTTTCAGTTCTTCTTTCTTAGGAGCAGCCTTCTTTGCAGCGGCTTTTTTCGCTACTGTTTTTGTTGCTGCTTCTACTTTTTCTGTTGCTTTCTTTGCAGTATCTTTCACTGTTTCCTTAGTCTCAGCGACTTTTTTCTCAACTTCTTTGGCAACCGCTGCTGCCTTTGCTTCTGCTGCTGCCTTTGTCTCTGCTACAGTCTCTTTCACAGATTCTTTTGCTGGTGCAGATTTTACTGCTGCTTCTTTTACAGTATCCTTAGATGCCTCTTTCGCTGTTGTTTTTACTACTGGTTTTGCTGCTGTTGTCTTCTTTTCCATAATTGGTTCCTCCTTCAGACAAAAACTACTCACAAACTAAAAACTTCTCCATTGCTACTAATGCTTCCTGCTCATCTTCACCGTTTGCCTCAATATTGACTGTCATTCCTTTTGATGGGTTGAATGCCATAATTCCCATGATACTCTTGGCGTTGATCCTGCGATTATCACTTTCTAAAATAATCTCGCTATCAAAACGACAGGCAACCTGAACTAATTCAGCGATTGGGTTATTATGTTCTTCTGAAACATTGGATACAATAATCTCTTTTTTGCTCATGCCATTCACTTCCTCTTTCACAGTACTTCGATATCTGTTTTTCCCTCCACAGATACATCAACTTTTTCCATACTCTTCAAAATATATACCATTACCCTTAAATTTGCAAGGCATCCCACAGAAAACTGTTAAAGTTCAACGAAGGAACTGCGGAACCGCCTGAAATTTTATGCATTTTTATGTATTCTTTTTACTTTTGATAAGTAAAGAATATATTTCCTGCATTAAAAAACATTTCATCTGCGTCTGTAATCGTCCGCTTATAAGTCTGCCCCATGGCCGGGTCATATAGCACAACATTATTTGCATCATATCCCACCACTAGAACAGCATCATTGCTTCCTGTCATTGCAAATACCGGGTATCCGTTGCTCACATAGTACAGGATCTCATCTACCGTACAACCGGTAAGATCTAAAACAGCTGCATCCTTTAAGGTGTTCAGAAGGATCTGCTTCGGTGTCTCGCCCTGGGAAATCAGAGCGCTGACGCTGATGTTGATCCCCTCTTTTTCCAGGATGGCATTCACACACTGGGCAATGCTTCCTGCTCCACTGTCCTCCTCGCCAACTACAATATCATTAAATGCCGCCTGAGCCGTCTTTCTGGAACGTTTCCATACATACTGCTGATTTTCACCGATCACGACACCCATCTGGCTGTTTGCCATAATAATCGCGTCAGAGACACTGTCTGTTGTCAGCACGACATCTCCCTTTACATAAACATAATAACGGTTATTGTCCTTTTCTTCTTTCAGGGAGACTTCACGTTTCTGCTCTAAGATCGTCTCTTTCGGTGTCAGAATCTTCGGTGTCTTTTTCTTCGCCTCATCCTGCAGTGTGATCAGAACCTGCGTCTCTTTTTCATCCGTATTTTTTGTTGCAATATCTACCACTTTCAGGCTGTCACCTTCACGGTTCATGATCATGTCCTGATCTGCATCCACATAGGCAGTTCCATTGTTCTGAATACGGTTTAAGTATATGGTGTAACCACTGATGGCAATGTTCTGTACATAGTATCCCGGTTTCTCATAAGTCTTTAAGACCTCATGCTCCTCTGAGGATGTATCCATGATTTTTACCTGATACATAGGAAATAGCGTATTACCTGCAGCATCTACCACGACATCGGCCGATTTTGCCACACCATACACAAAATCCTCCTGCATAAAGCCCAATGGTTTTACATAATCAGAAGTACTCTCGGTCACATCTGTCACCTTCTCCGTGACGAAGTCGATTATATGAATCGTATCACTGCCACGGATTGCGGAAGGATCCACCCATGCCAGGAAACGGTTTGACTCAGAAATTGCGACCGCTTCATCGGAAAGTCCTTCTACCAGCACTTTCGTATCCAGTGAATTCAGATCAATGCCATAGACATTTCCGTCCACCATAATATAAAATGCGCCGCTCTCAGTCACGTACATCAGTTGTCCTAATTCCGATTTCATTACCTCATAGGACTGGCTGGATGGGATAAACACCTGCTCCTCATTCGTATTTGCAAGGCTGTCATAATGGTAAACTGCAATTCCCACTGTACCCTCATGGATTCCACGGTTCATATAGCCATACACAATATAGTCAATGCTTCCCGCCTCATCAATATTTACGATCTTAATGTCATGCTCACCATAGTTTTCCCGGTCATCTACCCCTTCATAACCACGGAAACTGAATACTTTTGCAAGTGTATTTGCCTCCTGATTGTAACTCCAGAGTTCTCCCTCCTGTACAAATGCGACCACTTTGCCGGACTCATTGGTCTGATACTCCACATCTTTGGAGCGGATTCCAAGCAGAATGTCGTTTCCTGAGATGCTGTCATTTTCCCCTCGGAAAATCTCTTCCATCGTTCGTTCAAAATTTAACAGATACATTCTTGTATTGGTATACCGTACTCTGTAGTATTCCTCAACGTTATAGTATTCGCTCTGTCCATTCTGTCCTACCCGTGTCACAACATAGTCCAGAACGATCACGTTATAGGTGGAAGTGATCTCCTTGACAGACGGAACCGGTGTCGTCAGCCTTGTGCCGTGAAACTCTGCCCAACTCACCTGATTCAGTGAATTGTTTAATGTCACATACTGCAAAGTCGTGTTATCGCCGGTCGTTTTTTCCATATAAGTGCTGAGAGATGATGCTTTCTCACTGTCAAAAGTCGTATCATTGAACTGTCTGACAAAATCAATGCACTCCGACACATAACTGTTCTGGGATTCTATGATTCGTGTGTAGTAGTAGATCATGCGGTCTCCACTCTCCAGCTGGATCACAAGCAGATATTCCTCATTTTTCTCCAACAGATTCTGGATTGGAAGCTCCATAGAGATCATTCCCTTATTCTCCGTGTAGGAAGTGACATCTGCATTTGCGATCAGCCTCTGTGCATCCAGACTCCTGATCTCATAAGAAATCTTATCCACTGCGGTCTGATAGGTCTGCACAGTCACCGGAAGAAGTCTGTTTTCCCCGACCGGCGTGATCGTATCACGCATATAGGCTGCATCCATTTTTTCGGTGTAACCATATAATTCATTGATCGCCGTGTTCCCATCATATAAGGTAAGAACCGGCAATGTCGCCTCCGACATCTCTGTCGTCAGGTCTTCATTCGTCTGATTTGTCATAAAACTGAATATCATCACTGCCAGAACAAAAACGACCGGCAGAACAATTGCTTTGATTGTACCTTTCTGCACTGTAAGCCTCCAAAATCATCCATACGACTGTTTTCCCTCTTCTGTGTGCCTCAAACTGCACACAAAAATAGCTACCGCCAGAACGGCGATAGCTATATTGTATGCAGTTTTTGCCTTTTCCGCAATATTTTCTTTGGCTTCTTTTTAAATTCTTAAGAAAATTGATGGTGAAGAATAACGAAAATCACCACCATCTTCTGCAGCGGCGGTGGCGGCATCTTCTGCGGTACATCTCGTTGTTTAACATGACACCGATCAGACTGCGCCACGGATCATTTGGCCGGGGCGGAGGTGGCGGTGGCATCATTCCTGGCCGCCCCGGTGGTGGCATGCTTCCCGGTCTGCCTGGAGGTGGTGGCGGCGGTGGATTGTTTCCTCCCCAGAATTCCTCTGCCATCACGCTGTCTGTTCCATTTTTCACGGTCTGATAAATGCGCTCTGTCACCTGCTCTAACATAAGCCGGTCCGGATATTCATCGAACATGAGGCTTCCCTCGTACTCCATTTTATCGCACTCATCCTCGATCACATCCATAATACGGGCAACATCCTTTGGATACAACTCTTTCATCCGGTCCATATCCTTTTCATATTCCATCTCTGTGAGATACAGATTCTGCATCGGATAGCTCATATAAAAAGGCACTTTCGGAGTGTCAAACTGCTGCATGCGGAAAAACTGTTCCTCTCTATAGTCCACGCGATACTCCTTATTTCCATCACATCACTATAAGATATGCAGCAATTTTTTCCCGGGTTCCTGCTTCTGCCTTATTTGCCGACAAAAATGTATTCAATCTTTTTGTAAGGTCTCTCATAACCTTCCTTCATCATCTTCATGGTTACTTCCCCATTTTCCTGCTGTGTGAATGCATACTGATTATAGGCTCCACCCTGATAAGCAAAATCGCTTCCGTTATCCTGATAATGCACATAGGTGCCCTCACCCGGAAATACGAGCATATTTAACGTATCATATGGCTTTTCCCCCACATACTGCATCACTTCATAAGCCGGGATCATGCTTCCTGCTTTGGCAAACATCGGACAGGTATCAAGCGGTGCATCCACAAGATAATACTGTTTTCCCTCATAACGTTTTCCGGTATTGAAATCATACCAGATTCCTTCCGGCAGATAGACCATCTTTTTCGTCTGTCCCTGCTCTAATACCGGTGCCACAAGAAGATGTTCTCCAACTAAAAATTCATCATTTAAATTCCATGTATTTTCATCCTTTTCATAATGAAGCACCAGTGGACGCATGATCGGAAGTCCTGTTTTCTCACACTCCGCAAACAGATCGTACAGGTATGGAAGCAGGCGGTAACGCAGTTCCACAAATTTGCGGTAAATATCGACCGTCTTCTCCCCGAACTGCCACGGCTCCTGATAAATGCTTCCGTTGGACGAATGGTTTCGGAACAATGGAGAAAATGCTCCGACCTGTACCCAGCGGCATAAAAGTTCTGCCGTACAGTCCGCACCAAATCCACCGACATCCGTTCCTGCAAATGCCATTCCACTCAGTCCAAGATTGCACAACTGTGGCACTGCCATCTGAAGATGTGACCATAAACTCTGGTTATCTCCGGTCCAGACTGTTGTATACTTCTGGCTTCCTGCATAGCATGCGCGGGTGATCACAAATGGTCTTTTTCCGGTCTGTTCCTTAAGTCCCTCATAGGTTGCCTTGGACATCAGATGTCCGTATACATTGTGCATGGCTGCGTGGGTAGATTTCTGATCTTCATCCGTAAACACGACATCTGATGGCAGTTCTCCGTGAAAACTTGCCGGTTCATTCATGTCATTCCAGACTCCGGCAACGCCTATATCGGTCAGGAACTTCTGATTTTCTGCCCACCATTTACGCACCTTTGGCTGTCCGAAATCCGGGTATACAGAATCTCCCGGCCATACAGCATTCACATAGACTTCCCCTTCCGGTGTCTTTGCAAAATAATCTCCGGCAATTCCCTCATCATATTTCTCATAACCCGGATCTAATTTCACACCCGGATCGATAATGCAGACTGCCTTGAATCCCTCATCTGCCAGCTCCTGAATGGTTCCTGCCGGATCGCCGTAATCTTTCTCATTCCATGTAAAGACACGGTAGCCATCCATATAGTCAATATCAAAATGCATCGTATCGCATGGGATATCAAGTTCTCTGTATTTCCCTGCTACTTTTTTAATGCAGTCTGCGGAATCATATCCCCAGCGGGACTGATGATAACCGAGTGTCCACAGCTGTGGAAGCGGAGTCCTTCCGGTCAGGTAGGTATAACCGCCCACAATGTCCGGCATCGTATCCCCTGCGATAAAATAGTAATCAAGGTTTCCGGCGTCCGCACCATAGTAAAAATATGCCTGATTTTCTTTTCCAAGGTTTACATAAGATCTGTATGTATTGTCAAAGAAAATACCGTAAACACTTTCTTTTTTCAGAGTGATCAGAAACGGAATGGACTTGTACAGTGCGCGGTAAGAATCCGTGTGTGCCTGTGGGATATCGGAGTTCCAGTTTTCGTACTCATAATCCCGCTTATTCAAAAATCCGGTCTTGTCCCCAAGTCCGTAAAACTTCTCATCCCCGTCCATTTTTTTGACAGTCTGCACCGGATAGCTGCCACTTGCACCTGCGGACACATCATGTCCCTCTGCCTTTAACACTTCGAGAGATTTTTCACTTAACAGCGGTCTTAAAATACGCCCGCTGCGGTAATCTTCACAAATGCTCTTTCCATCCCGGTAAAAGTCCACATAAAATCCGTCATAAACTCTCACTTCCAACTGTTTTGTTGCAACTGAAACATAACTGCCGCAGTCTTTTACCGCAAAATCTGTCCGGACTGCCTTCTCCCCTTCGATTGCCTTGGAGCGGTGTCCTTTTGTCTCATAAGGAACAAAGACATTCATAATACTCTCAGTAATGACCTCTAAAAATGCCTCCTCTTTTTCAAAGAAAAAATGGATTTTATTTTCTTCCACCTGATAATCCAAACGTTTACCCAACATATGTGCATCCTTTCTCACGTATAAATTTTCGTATTTTTTCGTAAGAATATTTTAGCATGTGCAGACGTTTTTTTCCATAGATATTTACTGATTTTTTGCCATGTCCTGAAGTTCACGCATCAGATCCAGATCCGACTGCTGGATCTTCATATTGGTCGTCATCGGCTCCTCACCCGGTCTGGTGAGTGTGATCTCGATCACAGTGCCCTCCTCCATCTCTCTGGAGAATACCGCACTTAAAAATGCTACAAACTTCGGATGGTTTGCAGTAAATTTATTTTTTGCATTCATAATCTTCATAATATTTGCCGGGTTCATCATAATCTTTCGTCCTTCTCTTTCCAGATGCCTAAAGCATCTTCTTTTTCTTAAAATAAATAATTTCCAAAATGATCACTAAGATACTCACTATTATAACTGCCGGATACGCATATTTCCACCCAAACTCCGGCATATTTGGGAAATTCATTCCATACCAGCCGGCGATCAGCGTGAGCGGCAGAAAAATCGTTGTCACAACCGTCAAAATGCTCATCACCTGATTCTGCTGCACCGCAATGAGTGACTGGTAAAGTTCCCGGATCTGCACGAGATATTCCCGCAGCATTTCCACATGGTCATGCAGCCGCTCCGCCCGGTTGGAAAATAACTGCCACTGTGCTTTTTCCTCCTCCGACAGGCCGCCGTTCACAGATGTCTGCATGACATCTCCCATATTCATCAGCTGTTCATAATAGGCATGAAAAATATTGAACCGTTTCCGGTATTTCATGATCATCTCATAAAAATAGTCCGGTATTTTCTTTAACAGTTCCTCCTCCAGACCAGCCAGATGTTCCTCCTGTTTCTGCAGATACAGTACTTCATCCTGCAGCAGTTCCTCGAATAATGCCAGAAGGATCTGCCGGAAGCTGTAACCCTCGTAGGTGCCTTCCGCCATCTTGTTCAGATACTCCATCAGAAAATGACTTTCCTCCACAAGATATAATTCCTGCTCTGACAGGTAAAATCCAAAATTATGGATACACACCTGTCCTTTATTTCCCTTTGGCACACGCATTGTTCCCTGCACACACTCCCGGTATTTTTCAATCTTGCAGTACTGGATCGGTGTCATGCTGTGGATAAAATTATTTTTCCGCACAAGTTTCCGCGGATGGCTCAAAAACTCATCCAGACTCATGAGATAAATGCTTTTTCCTACGTTTTCACTATTTTGTACTGCTTTCTTTTCCAATGTGATTTTTCCAGTTTCCTCATGATAGCTGTATTGTTCCATATGATTTTAACCTCGTAATTTTTTTGTATATCATTCCTTACAACCTGCATACTCCCAGGTAACTCCGTTATCCTCAGACTGAAAAATAATCCCCTGCTGTTCCATCGCATCAGTCTGCAGATAAATCTCCATTTTTCCATCCACGATCTGCGGCATGGTGTGATAATCATAATCTTCGATCGTAAACCCCAGTTCTTCTGCTTCAGATGGAAGTTCAGTCACCGTATCCAATGGAAGTTCCAGCCGTTCAAATGTCTCTCCGCCATCCTTCGTCACATAAAGCATGGAGAAATCCTCACTTGCATACGTCAGTCCTGCAAATCCGAAATCATTCGTAAAAAAGAGCAGACCTTCGGCAACGCCCATATTCTGGTCAAACGGATCACCGTTGACCTCCGTCCAGGTCGTACCGCCGTCCTTCGTCTTTTCAAAGTTATAAAAGCGGCTTCCACAGGCAGCGTCTACCACATTCAGCCGGTAACCGGTAATATCATTGATGAAATAATACATATCGCCGTCTTCTGCATTAAATTCCCACGTATCCGAATTGCGGATATTCTCATTGGTCTTTGTTTCCGTTTCTGTCTCTGTTCCGTTGAAAATTTCCGGCTCGTTTTCTTCCTTATTAGTATCACTATTATCTTTGGAAGAACTCTCGTCATTTATTCTCCGCCACTCATAAATTTTCCAGGAGAGTGCCCCATTGTATGGGATTGCCGTGCGGATCACCGCAGCGCCACAGATGATCGTTGCCGCTGCTGCCGCCACAAGTTCTGCGATCCACAGATATTGTTTTTTCCCTGCCTGCTGTTCTTTTGCCTTTTTTCTGGTGATAAGCCAAATGAGAAAACCGGCTGCCATGACCGCTGCGCCCACCGCCATTTTCTGTCCGTGGTAGCGTACTCCTCCAAACTGGCATAAAAAATAGCCTTCGTATAAAATGTAAAAATAACCTGCTAATATCAGCACCGGACTGATTTTGTGTATGACTTTCATTTTCTTTTCCCTCTTTTTTCCAAATGGATGTTACGGCTTTTCAGACCAGACTGTTTCGTCTTTCTGCTGCTTGCATTATATTGTTTTTGTGTGCATTTTTCAATCGTGAAAAGCGGGTTTGGATCGTATTTTTCCACTCAGATCTGTCTGTATCTCTGTCAAGCGCAGATGATGACAAATTTTTCTCCATAAATTGCTAAATTTTTAACAATTTTTTTATTGATTTTATAACCGAGATATGTATAATTATGGTAGAGAAAGTTGGCAATTTGCTTATGTTTCCTGCATTTCACAATGTGGAACAGAGCGATCAAAAGTCCGGCTTCCAAAAAGATATGTACAGTCTGTTTTTACAGATTGATACCATATTACACACAGCGAAAGGAAAGAGGTAATTAAAAATGGCAAAAATTGATTTAAGCAAGTATGGCATTACCGGAACAACAGAAGTTGTTTACAATCCTTCTTATGAATTATTATTCGAAGAAGAAACAAAACCGGAACTTGAAGGTTACGAAAAAGGTCAGGTCAGCGAACTTGGCGCCGTAAACGTAATGACAGGTATCTATACAGGACGTTCTCCAAAAGACAAATACATCGTTATGGATGAGAACTCAAAAGACACTGTATGGTGGACTTCTGACGAATACAAAAACGACAACCACCCAGCTACAGAAGAAGCCTGGAAATCTGTAAAAAAATTAGCGATCAAAGAACTTTCCAACAAGAGACTTTTTGTTGTAGATGCATTCTGCGGTGCTAACAAAGATACACGTATGGCAATCCGTTTCATCGTTGAGGTTGCTTGGCAAGCTCACTTTGTAACAAATATGTTCATCAAACCTACAGCAGAAGAATTAGAGAACTTCGAGCCAGATTTCGTTGTTTACAATGCTTCTAAGGCAAAAGTTGCGAACTACAAAGAGTTAGGATTAAACTCTGAGACAGCAGTTATGTTCAACATCACAAGCCGCGAGCAGGTTATCGTTAACACATGGTACGGCGGAGAGATGAAGAAAGGTATGTTCTCTATGATGAACTACTTCTTACCATTAAAGGGTATGGCTTCTATGCACTGCTCAGCTAACACAGACTTAAATGGTGAGAACACAGCTATCTTCTTCGGACTTTCCGGAACAGGTAAAACTACACTTTCCACAGATCCAAAACGTCTCCTGATCGGTGATGACGAGCATGGCTGGGATGACAACGGTGTATTCAACTTCGAGGGTGGATGCTACGCAAAAGTTATCAACCTTGATAAAGATTCCGAACCAGATATCTACAATGCAATCAAACGTGACGCACTCTTAGAGAACGTTACATTAGATGAGAATGGTAAGATTGATTTCGCTGATAAGAGCGTAACAGAGAACACACGTGTGTCTTACCCGATCAACCATATTCAGAATATTGTACGTCCAATCTCTTCTGCACCAGCTGCTAAGAATGTAATCTTCTTATCCGCAGATGCATTTGGCGTACTTCCTCCAGTATCTGTTCTTACACCAGAACAGACACAGTACTACTTCTTATCTGGATTCACAGCAAAACTTGCTGGTACAGAGCGTGGTATTACAGAGCCAACACCTACATTCTCTGCATGCTTCGGACAGGCTTTCTTAGAGCTTCATCCAACAAAATATGCAGAAGAACTTGTTAAGAAAATGGAAAAGAGCGGAGCAAAAGCTTACCTCGTAAATACAGGATGGAACGGAACTGGAAAACGTATCTCCATCAAAGATACACGTGGTATCATTGATGCTATCTTAAACGGAGACATCAAGACAGCTCCTACAAAGACAATCCCATACTTCAACTTTGAAGTTCCTACAGAGCTTCCAGGCGTTGATCCAGCGATCCTTGATCCTCGTGATACTTACGCTGACGCTTCTGAGTGGGAAGTAAAAGCAAAAGACTTAGCTGCAAGATTCGTTAAGAACTTCGCTAAATATGAAGGAAACGAAGCTGGTAAAGCATTAGTTGCTGCTGGTCCTCAGGCTTAATGATCTGTTAATATCCATTAATTTGTTTTTTAGCTTAAAAGAAACCGGATGTCACATTGCATCCGGTTTCTTTATTACACATATTTGGAGTTCTATCATGTTAAAGAAGTTTTTGAAATACGTCTCTCAAAATATGCTTGGTATGGTAGGTATGTCTGTTTATATTCTTGCAGACACCTACTTTATTTCTGTAGCGGTGGGTGCCGATGGTATCACTGCCTTAAATCTGGTTCTGCCAATTTATAATATTATTTTTGCGATTGGTGCGATGATGGGCGTTGGTTCTGCGATCCGTTTTGTTGTGGAACGCAATAAAAAAAGCCCGGATGCGGATGGATATTTTTTCCATGCGCTTGTGTGGGCTTTTATCATCAGTCTGTTTTTTATTTTTGTCGGTCTGTTTCTTCCTGATAAATTGATCGCACTGTTAGGCGGTGATGCCCAAATCGTTGCCACCGGGAAAAATTATACAAGAATTTTTATGTGCTTTGCTCCCTTTTTTATGTGGAACTACATTTGTAATGCTTTTGTGCGAAATGATGGAAATCCTTCCATTGCGATGTCCGCAACTTTATTCAGCAGTCTGTTCAACATCGTGTTTGACTATATCCTGATGTTTCCACTGGGGCTTTCCATGGAGGGTGCTGCACTTGCAACTGCCCTCTCCCCGGTCATAGGCATTGCGATCTGCTGTATCCATTTTCAATCAAAAAAGAGTACGATCTGCCTGAAACCGGTTCTGCCTTCCTTCCGCAGACTGCTCTACTGCTGTCAGGTCGGCGTTTCCTCTTTCGTCGGTGAGATTTCTTCCGGGGTTATCACGGTCGTCTTTAATATGCTGATCCTCGGTCTTGCAGGAAACACCGGAGTTGCCGCCTACGGCGTTGTAGCCAACACCTCACTGGTCGCAGTTGCCCTCTTTAACGGCATTGCGCAAGGCTCGCAGCCGCTCATCAGTGAATCTTACAGCAAGGGAAATCACCAGAATATAACCACCTATCTGAAAATGGCAGTCACGACCACCATCGGCGTTGCTGTCCTTCTGGTTGTCTGCATTTACCTTTACGCCCCTGCGATCACCGCTGTATTTAACGGAGAGGGAAATCAGGTGCTTGCCTCCTACGCAGAAAACGGTTTAAGGTTATATTTCATTGGATTTCTCTTTGCCGGAATGAACATTGTCGGAACTGCCATTTTAAGCTCGATAGAATCCGCAAAATATGCATTTTTTGCATCCATCTCACGCGGATTTGTTGCGATCATCATTTTTGCATTCGTGCTGTCTGCACTGCTTGGATTAAATGGTGTATGGCTCGCTTTTCCTGCTGCGGAGTTTGTGACGATGTTAATTACGTTGTATGGGCTGGTGAAGGCGATACGAAAATAATATCTCTGCTACAAAAAAATACCGGGCTGCTTCTATTTGAAGCATCCCGGTATTTTTTTGTAGCTTTTATAACGCCTTCTTAATCGCTTCCATCAGCTGCTCATAAGTTTCGTAGGCCTCTAATTCAGGATTATCCTTTTTGATCTGTTCGGTACTCTTAAATAAGAATCCGGCTTTACTTGCTTTGATCATTCCAAGATCATTATGGCTGTCTCCGCTTGCGATTGTCTCGAATCCAATCGACTGGAGTGCTTTTACTGTTGAATACTTGGAATTTTCTACTCTCATCCTGTAACCTGTAATCTCGCCGTTTTCTGCCACTTCCAGTGAATTGCAGAAAATAGTCGGCCATCCCAGCTTTTTCATGAGTGGTGCTGCAAACTGTGTAAATGTATCACTGATGATGATCACCTGTGTCATGCTGCGCAGTTCATCTAAAAACTCTTTTGCACCCGGCATCGGATCGATCTTTGCGATCGTTTCCTGAATTTCTTTCAGTCCAAGACCATGTTCTTTTAAAATTCCAAGTCTCCATTTCATCAGTTTATCATAATCCGGCTCATCCCTTGTCGTTTTCTTTAACTCCGGGATTCGTGTCTCTTCTGCAAATGCAACCCAGATCTCCGGTACTAAAACGCCCTCCAGATCCAGACATACGATATTCATATCCATTTTTTTCCCTCCTCAAAGTTGCTTCGTGTCATTGAAAAACAGTATATTGTCATTCTATTATATTTCGTGCTGTACTTCAAGAAATGATTGTAACAAAGGTGCAAATTGCAATATCACAAAGTCTTGCAATTTCTTCATCACTGCAGCTTATATTTTTGGATTTTCAATGGAAGCTATATGCGTCATAAGATTCCATAAGTATTTGAGCTGCCTCTGCATCGCTGACATCCACGATATCACTGACATCTTTCCATTTGAAATGTGCCCGATGTTCAGAAGCTTGTTGTGCAACATAATAGCGCGCCGCATAAGTGCGATACTCATCCTCTGTCAGCTCTGTCCCATTGTAATCCTCATAGCTTATCGTTGCTTCGTAATCCGGACCTTCATATGTTTCATATTCAATGGCGAGTTTTGTTTCTGTTACAACATCATCCACGATCGCCAGTGAGCTGACCCGGTAGATGTAACAGTCCGGTGACTCTTTCATAAAATCGTACACAATATAATTATAGCATCCTTTTCCATTTATGATATTAGAGTATACCGTCACATCACTTTCATCCGATACCGAATCCATAAGATCCGGCTGGGATTCATATTCTGAAAAAGTTGTATCCAGTTCTTTTAGTTTTCCATCCTTATCTACTTTGTAAAAACTGGTATAAGAAAAAATTCCCGTGCCGCCACAATGCGAAACCAAAAGTTCCACTTGTCCATCCATATCCAGATCTGCCAGCGTGAATTTATATTGTTCATTGGCAAAATCAATATCAACTGCCCACTTGTCCCTGTTTTGTGCAAATATCTCAATCTGTTTTTGAATATCTTTAGTAGCTCCAGATATGCTGTCCACATATTTTACATAATCTGTCCATACGCCTTCCATATCAGAAAGCTTTTCTGTCAGATGCTGCTCGCTTAGAAATTCTTCCAAAAAAGTATCCCGGTAAAAAGAATTGCCATTTTCTGTTTTCGCTTCGACTTTGTAGCTTTCCAGATTTGGATAATCCAGATACATCATATTGTCCGGATTTTCCTGTAAAAATATAACCGGCATATTCCATGAATCTCCGTCATTACTATATTGGAGAAGCAGTAAAATATCCTTTTTCCCATCCACATTCACATCTGAAAACTTTACATCACTGATCTGTTTAAATGAATCCGAAGCGTCTGCCTTTATTTCCGGAAACTCATATATGACTTTATTATTCTTCACTAATAAGAATTCTGGATTATTCGAATTCTCTTCAGGTGCAACTGATGTAAATGTTACCATTCCCCAGTCATCCAGCTGAATCTCAAATGTCTGATCCTCAATCACTCTCTGCTTGAGGCTTTGCATGTTCTGTCCCGGTGTCTCTGTAACCGCTTCCTGCCCACCGGACAATTCTTTTAACACTTCCGTTGATGCTTCTTTTGCATCCTTTGCTTCCTGCTTACAGCCTGCAAGAACAAATGATACTATTATGAGTCCGAATATGATGTTCTTTTTCATCTGACTGCCCCACCTTTTATCGTTTCTCGGTATCTATAACGTCATCTGACTCCTCTTCTCTTATTTTATCATACCTAATTCTTCTATGCATCCTTTTCTGTTTTTTCTTCCATTTTGTATCCGATTCGAAAACCTGCACATATTCTGCAATAGTATGATAAACTATCACTATAAAAAGCCATTCGGTGAAGAATAAGCTTCGCCTTGGATGGGATACAAATTTTAATGAGGGGGCATCCATGCAAAAAGAGAACAGAAAATATTACGAAGCCTATGAAGATCGATATAAAACCGCTCATGAAAAGGGTGTCAGTTGGGAGCAAATGAAAAATACTCCAATCGTTATGGATATTATTAATCGATATCACCTTCATCCTGAGCAGTCATTACTGGAAATTGGGTGTGGTGAAGGCAGAGACTCCGCCACCGTTTTAGAAAATGGCTTTCACCTTATGGCAATCGATATATCGCCTGAAGCAATAGACTATTGTAAGAAAAAAATGCCTGATTTTGAATCAAAATTCATGGTTTTGGATTGTTTATCAAGTGATTTGAATGAAAAGTTTGATTTTATTTATTCAATTGCGGTTGTTCATATGTTCGTTTTAGATGAAGACAGGAACGGGTTTTATCAATTCATTCGTAGCCATTTGAAATCAGATGGAATTGCTCTTATTTGTTCAATGGGAGACGGAAATTATGAAATGCAAAGCGATATCAGCAACGCTTTTGAGATTCAGGAAAGAGAACATGAATCTGGAAAAATGATGGTTGCGGGAACATCTTGCAGGATGGTTTCATTCAGTACTTTTGAGAACGAGCTGCTGAGAAACGGACTGAAAATCATTGAAAAAGGCATCACAAGTGCGATGCCAAATTTCAATAGCTTAATGTATGCTGTAGTTCAGTAGAGAGCCTATCGAAAAGCAAACCATCCATCCAAATGATATTGACCGCAACGAAAAAGTAGTTTCACTTCGATACACTCCCAAGGATGGAACCATTCTCCCACTCCCCTGTCTTTTTCAACTCGTCATAATAAGCTTTATACCAGTATGCCGTCCTCCGGCTGATTGCCCCTCATTCACAATCTCCATGATTTTCATGCCACTCTCAAATTTTATTTGGTTGCTGCCTACCATAAAAATCAATGTCTCTCTGCAGCTGTTCCATTGACATCACTTCTTTCAGATCATAGCGGCAATGGATTGGTGCAACATTTGTGAAAGCTTATCCTCTGCAAATACGCGTGCAATAAATTTGCCCATATACGTTCCTATCATATCCAGATTGATGTTCAATACGATTTTATCCAGTTCCTCCTCGTGATCTCTGACATATGCTTTAGATCCAAGCAGACCACGCTCCTCACCGACAACTGCCTCACGAAGATCTCGCTGGTCAATATCCTGCTGTGGATAGTGAAGTTTTCCATACTGGAAAAGAATAGCTTTTGCCCTCGCTTTCATCAGATCCTGATAGTTAAAAAATTCATTGCTCTCCCCCTTCCTCTACTTCCATCAGGTTTATCCTTGTAAAAAATTCTGTCTCATTTTCATGATGGATATATGCCCCGTTTTTGATCTGAACACGAAGGCTTGCCGGATTATCCTTATTTACAGACATATAAACTTCGTGAATAGACCTCTGTCCGGCTTTCTCAAGCGTCAGCTTCAATCCCTTAGTTGCATAACCTCTTCCTCTGTATTTTTCTGATATGCAATAACCTATATGTCCAGGTCCTTCTCTGAGAAAATCATTGAGACAATGTCTTAAATTAAATACTCCCACATATACATCTTTATCAACAAGCACGTATGTAGTATCCGGAACAAATCCTTCCGGCAGCTCCTTTCCTAATGACCAGTTTCTCTTTTTCTCGATCCATTCAAGAAACTGTTCATAGTTATAGCCATATACGTTATTCATATATCCGTTTTCATTTTCCGGAAAAGTCATATAAAGCTCATATGTTTTTCGATAATCAGAATCCTGTACTCTTATTAATTCCATGGGCAATCCTCCTTGTGTTTGTTCTGTCGGGCTTATTGAAGTTGATATCACTCATATCTCGTCTGCCTTCTTGAAATTATTATTCAAAAGTATAATCATGGTATTTCTTCATGTCAATCGAAAATCATTTGATTTTTCATATATGCTCCAATCAGCTCTTATTTCCATGCAAAAAAGAGAAAATGGGCTGCCACAAAATGTGGCAACCCATTTTCTCTCTTTATATTCTTTGTGATCAGATTGTTCCTGTCACAGTTAAGGTTCCTGTTCCCGGTGTTACGATCCAGCTGCCGGTAGCCGGATCCTGCGTATAAGCTGCCGCAGGCACCGTGATTCTTCCGGCTGTTGTTGCAAATAATCCGGTTGTTTCGTTGTATGTGTAATCTGTTCCGGCCACAAGTGCTGTTCCATTATAGCTTACCGCTATGTTGGAAAGGATCGGATCAAACGTATCGATGATCTCTGCTGCAGTGGCTGCATCCGCTGCAGTATTTCCGGTGTTCTGAATGAGGAACGTATAGGTCAGCGTTCCATTTTCCGTTACCGGAACCGGGCTGATCGATTTCGTGATATTTAAAAGCGGCTCATTATCTGTTACCACTGTCTCTGTCACCTCGATCGGTGTAATGCCTCCGCCTGTGATCGTTGCTGTATTTACGATATTTGCGGTTGCAGCAAGCGGCGCATACGGATTCACTTCCGCTTCGTATACGATCACTGCATTGCCGCCTGCCGGTACTGTGATCCCATTTATCACAAGTGGCGGTCCGGCTGTTGCTGCAGGTGCCGGCTGCAATACACCATTGATATAATACTTCGCTGTTCCCTCCATATAATCCAGTGGAACAAGTGTTGTTGTATTATAAGGATATGCTCCCAGATTGTCTGTAATGGTAAGTCCTGTATACGCTAACGTTCCCGCATTTACAATACTGATCACATAGGTGATCGTATCATTTTGTCTGTAAGTGTTCCGCACTGCCTTCTTTGCAGCGGATAAAACTTCCAGAATCTCACCGACTGCTATATTTGAATTGGCAATGGATCTTCCATAACGCAATTGTGCCTGGTTTGTAAAACGTGCCATATATTTTCCCTTTCCTGTTTTTTTATTGTCCCTGTTAAGCAATGTGCTATATTCAGGTACACTTTAATATATGACAGTTTTTTTTAATCGTTTCTCCTAACCATGCCGCAGCTTTCTATTTTTCATTCTTTATTAAAATCAGGCGCAAAAAAATCTATATTATGATCTGATGGCATCCTTCATCGACTTTACATATTCCGCTACATGCTCCGGTGCATCTGTTCCATATTTTTCAATCAGCTTGACAATAGCTGAACCGACAATCGCACCATCGGAAATGTCTGCCATTTTTTTTGCCTGTTCCGGTGTGGAAATACCAAATCCGATCGCACATGGCACCTTCGTATTTTCCCTGACCACCTTCACGATAGAAGAAAGATCTGTCCTGATCTCACTCCGTGTACCTGTGACACCAAGGCTTGAAACGATATAGATAAAGCCTTCTGCTTCCCTTGCGATCATGGAGATCCGGTTTTCGGATGTCGGGGCGATCAGTGAGATCAGATCCACATCATATTGCCTGCATGCCGGCAGAAATTCTTCTTTTTCTTCAAATGGCAGATCCGGCAGAATAAGTCCGTCTATTCCGATGTCACGGCAGGTGGAGATGAATTTTTCTGCTCCATAAGAGAATACAACATTGGCATAGGTCATGAAGACCATCGGAACCTTCACATCACGTCGAAGTTCTTTTACAAATGCAAAAATCTTATCGGTCGTAATGCCACCACGCAATGCCCTTAAATTTGCACCCTGAATCACCGGTCCTTCTGCGGTAGGGTCAGAGAATGGAATCCCAAGTTCGATCAGATCCGCACCATTTTCCACGGCGGCACGGACTACTTTTGCGGTAGTTTCCAGATCCGGATCCCCGCAGGTTACAAATGCGATAAATGCCTTTCCATTTTCAAATGCTTTCTTTATATTACTCATGGATATCCTCCCCTCTGTAGCGGGCAATGGCCGCACAGTCCTTGTCGCCTCTGCCAGAAATAGTAATGACAATGATTTTATCCTTATCCATCGTCGGTGCAAGCTTCATTGCGTAAGCAACCGCATGTGCTGATTCAATGGCTGGAATGATCCCTTCCGTCTTTGCCAGATATTCAAAAGCATTGACTGCCTCATCATCTGTGACAGGAACATATTCTGCCCGTCCAATATCATGAAGATGCGCATGTTCAGGACCTACACCCGGATAATCAAGTCCTGCTGAGATTGAGTAAACAGGCGCAATCTGACCATCTTGATTCTGGCAGAAGTAAGATTTCATACCGTGAAAAATACCGACTCTGCCTGTTGCGATCGTTGCTGCTGTTTCAAATGTATCTATGCCTCTTCCTGCTGCCTCACAGCCGATCAGTCTTACACTTTCGTCCTCGATGAAATGATAGAAGCTGCCGATCGCATTGGATCCTCCGCCTACACAGGCGATCACAGCATCCGGAAGTCTGCCCTCCTTTACAAGCATCTGCTCTTTGATCTCTTTTGAAATAACTGCCTGGAAATCGCGGACGATCGTAGGAAATGGGTGTGGTCCCATCACCGATCCAAGGCAATAATGGGTATCACGAATACGCGAGGTCCATTCACGCATGGCTTCGGATACGGCATCCTTTAATGTTGCCGTACCTGTTTTTACAGGAATGACTTCTGCTCCGAGAAGCCGCATACGGTATACATTGAGTGCCTGGCGGATGGTATCTTCCTCGCCCATAAATACCACGCACTCCATGCCCATAAGTGCTGCTGCAGTTGCTGTGGCAACACCATGCTGGCCTGCACCTGTTTCAGCGATCAGCCTTGTTTTTCCCATTTTCTTTGCCAGAAGTGCCTGACCGAGTACGTTATTGATCTTGTGTGCACCTGTGTGGTTTAAATCCTCACGCTTGAGATAAATTTTGGCACCTCCGAGATCTTTTGTCATTTTTTTTGCATAGTACAATCTGGATGGTCTGCCTGCATATTCATTAAAAAGCTCGGTCAGCTCTCTGTTAAATTCCGGATCATTTTTGTAATGGTTGTATGCTTCTTCCAGTTCAATAACTGCATTCATGAGTGTTTCAGGGATATACTGACCACCGTGAATGCCGAAGCGTCCGTTTGGATTCGTCATAATGTTTCTTCCTTTCTGACAGCGGCAACAAATGCCGCCATTTTTTCTTTGTCTTTTCTTCTGTCCGTTTCTATGCCGGAGCTTACATCCACCGCAAAAGGATGAAGCTCTCTTACCGCTTTCCCAACATTTCCGGCAAAAAGTCCACCGGCAAGAAAATAGGGTCTGTCTATTTTTTTCAGGATATTCCAGTCAAATACCGTACCGGTTCCCGCACCGGAATCTAACAGGATATAATCGGCAGAGCATTGTCCTGCATCCGCTATCTCTTTTTCCGATTTCACCTGAAAAGCTTTGATGATCGGTTTCCCGGTGAGTTGTCTCAACCGCCTGATATACGCTTCATCCTCATCTCCGTGAAGCTGTGCGATATCGATAATATTATTATTCAAAAGCTCTGCTATTTTTTCCACAGCTTCATTGACGAACACACCAGCTGCCTGGATTTCACCGGAAAGCTGTTTTTTCAGTTCTGCCGCCTTTTCCGGTGTCACATAGCGTCTGCTTTTTGGAGCAAATACAAATCCGATGTATTCTGGTTTCAGTTCGTTGGCTGCTTCTATCTCTTCTATTCCGGACAGACCGCATAATTTTATTTTCGTCATATCTCACCCCGCAGTTCTGCCAGCTTCGCTTTTTTATCCGTTGCCCGCATCAGCGTCTCCCCGATCAAAACAGCATCTGCACCGATTTTCCGAAGTGCTGCGACATCCTCTGCTGTCTGCACCCCACTTTCGGAAACAAACAGTACCTCTGGTGGGATCAGCTCCCGTAACCTGCGGCTGTTATCGGTATTTACCGAAAAATCTTTGAGATTACGGTTATTGACACCGATCACGCGTGCTCCGGCATCAATCGCCATCTGCACTTCACGCTCATCATGTGTTTCCACCAAAGCAGAAAGACCAAGCTCATCACAGATCTGTAGGTACTCCCTGATCTCCGACTCACCCAGTATGGAGCAGATCAGTAATACCGCTGAAGCACCAAGCACCTTTGCCTCATAGATCATATATTCGTCTACTGTGAAATCCTTGCGCAGGCATGGAATGGAAACCGTATCTGCAATCTCCCGGAGATATTCATCCCTTCCGAGAAACCATTTTGGTTCTGTCAGCACGGAAATGCCGTCTGCACCGGCCGCCTCGTATTCTTCTGCGATCTGTAAATACGGAAACTCCGGCGCGATCAGCCCCTTTGAAGGCGACGCTTTTTTGCATTCGCAGATGAAGGAAATGCCGTCCTTTCTGAGCGCCTTTTCAAAAGCGAAGCTGCCTTTTTTCATGGATAATGCCTGCTGCTTTAAATCTTTCGGAGATATCTTTCTTTTTGCTTCGCTCACCCGCTCTCCTGCATGCTCTGCAAGCTGGTCTAATATTGTCATCCCTCTACCTCCGGCCGGTTGCTGACTTCGATCAGCTGCTTTAATGTTGCAAGTGCTTTGCCGGAATCAATCAGCTCTGCTGCAAGATTGATGCCCTCCGCCATGCTCTCTGCCTTGCCTCCGATATACAATGCCGCTCCTGCATTCATCAGCACAGCATTTCTCTTATGTCCTTTTTCCCCATTTAAAATGGCAAGCGTGATCGCTGCGTTTTCTTCCGGTGTTCCGCCTTTTAAATCTTCTTTCGTGCAGCGTGGAAAACCAAACTCTTCCGGAGTGATCACGGAGGATCTGAACCAGCCATCACGGATCTCGCAGACTGTTGTCGGTGCGCTCATCGAGATTTCATCCAGCTTATCCTGTCCATACACGACCATACCACGTTTGACGCCAAGGCTGATGAGCACCTGTGCCAGCGGTTTGACCAGATACTCGTCATACACACCCAGAAGCTGCATGGATGGTGTTCCCGGATTGGTAAGCGGTCCTAAAATATTAAATACCGTCCGAAATCCCAGTTCTTTTCGGATAGCTCCCACATATTTCATGGAGCTGTGATATTTCTGTGCAAAAAAGAAGCACATACCGACTTCATTTAAAAGCTCCACGCATCTTTTTGGACTCTGCGAAATATTTACGCCCAGTGCTTCCAGACAGTCCGCCGTTCCGCATAATGAAGAAGCCGCACGGTTGCCATGCTTTGCAACCTTCATCCCGCCTGCAGCTGCAACGATCGCTGAGGTAGTGGAAATATTAAAACTATGTGCATTATCGCCACCGGTTCCGACAATTTCAAAAAGCTCCATGCCGGTTTCCACTTTGGTCGCATGTGCCCTCATCGCAGCCGCACAGCCTGCGATCTCGTCTGTGGTTTCGGCTCTTGCACTCTTTGTTGACAGTGCTGCAAGAAATGCTGCATTCTGTGTAGCTGTCGTTTCGCCGCCCATAATTTCATTCATCACCGTGTATGCCTCATCATAGGTAAGATCCTCTTTGTTTACAATTTTTACAATCGCTTCTTTAATCATCTCTTATATCTCCTTTATAAAATTTCTGAGCATCTGTTTTCCATCCGGTGTCATAATCGATTCCGGATGAAACTGTACGCCGTATATCGGATATTCTTTATGCTGTACCGCCATGATCTCTCCATCCTCTGTAAGCGCTGTCACTTTCAGGCACTCCGGTATGGTATCAGGGGCTGCTGCAAGCGAATGGTACCTTGCAACCGGAGCATTTTGTGGACAGCCTGCAAACAGCGGACAGGACGTATCAAATTTCACATCAGACTGTTTCCCGTGCATGAGTTCTTTTGCATAAGTCACCGTTGCACCAAATGCCGCGCAGATCGCCTGATGGCCGAGGCAGACTCCCAAAACCGGGATTTTGGTGCCAAGCGTTTTTGCAACTTCCATGATAACCCCTGCATCCTCCGGTCTTCCCGGACCCGGTGAGAGGATAATGTGATCAGGCTTCAGACTTTTGATCTCCTCTACTGTCATTTCATCGTTGCGTATCACCCTGATATCCGGCTCGATCTCTCCAATCAGCTGGAAAAGGTTATAAGAAAAGCTGTCGTAGTTATCAATCAGTAAAATCATCCTTCCACCTCCTGTGCAAGTTCCAATGCTTTCAGGGAAGCCTTTGCCTTATTTATACATTCTTCAAATTCCTTTTCCGGTACGGAATCCGCTACAATGCCTGCACCGCTTCTCACAAACACTTTTCCGTTTTTCTTATAGGCAATGCGGATCGCAATGCAGGTATCCATATTCCCGGTGAAGTCGATATATCCGATCGCACCACCATAGATGCCTCGTTTATTATTTTCCAGTTCTCCGATCAGCTGACAAGCTCTGATCTTCGGTGCACCGGAAAGCGTTCCGGCAGGCAGCACCGCTTCGATTGCATCGAACGCATCGTGCTTTTCATCGATCTCTCCACGGACTGTTGAGCCAATGTGCATTACGTGAGAAAAACGTTCCACAGAATGCAGTTTTTCAACCTGCACGGTACCGAATCTGCTGATTTTTCCAAGGTCATTTCTGCCGAGATCGACCAGCATATTGTGCTCGGAAAGTTCTTTTTTGTCTGCAAGCAGTTCTTTTTCCAATGCTATGTCTTCTTCTGCGGTCTTTCCTCTCGGTCTTGTTCCGGCAAGCGGAAACGTATGCAGTACACCGTTTTCCAATTTCACCAGTGTCTCCGGGGATGCACCTGCGACCTCCACGTCAGTTCCTGAAAAGTAAAACATGTACGGTGAAGGATTGATCGTGCGGAGTACACGATAGGTATTGAACAGGCTTCCTTCAAAGGGTGCCGACAGCCGGTTTGACAATACGATCTGAAAAATGTCTCCCTCGCGGATATGGTGTTTCGCTTTTTCTACCATATTGCAGAATTGCTCTTTATCGAATAACGGTGTCACCTCTCCTGTCAGTCTGCCGCCCGGTTCGTTCTTCTTTTCACCGTTCCTGAGAAGCTCTGCCAATTGTTTTAACTCCATCACAGCTTTGTTATATCCGACTTCTACATCCGCCAGCGGCATATTGACAATCAGTATTATTTTTTGCCGCAAATGATCAAAAGCGATCACCTTGTCAAAAAGCATCAGATCAAGATCTTTAAAATTTTCCGTATCTTCCACATCACATTTCACACCCGGTTCGCTGTATCCGAGATAATCATAGGAAAAATAACCTACCAGTCCTCCGGTAAAGGATGGAAGATAGTCGAAACTTGGACTTTTATAATCCGCAAGGATCTGGCGGAGATAATCAGAAGGATGCTCTGTAATTACTTTCAGATTTCCGATTTTCATTTCGCCATTGATACAGGTGATCTCCAGTTTCGGATCAAAACCAAGAAACGTATATCGTCCCCATGTCTCGTTTGCCTGGGCGGATTCTAACATATAGCAATGTGTCGATACATTTTTCAGTATCCTCATAGTTTCAATCGGGGTAATAAAGTCAGAAAGCATTTCAAGGCTCACCGGGAGCACGTTGTATTTTGCTTCTGACGCAATCTTTTTTACTTCCGCTAAAGCTGGCATAATTTTCATTCGCTGCACCTCCAAAGAATTTTTGCATTTTTTTATGCAACAGGAACTGAACTATGTTCCCTATGCAATAAAAAACGTCCCTGACAGAAATATACTCTCTGTCAAGGACGAATAGAAATTCTTATCCGCGGTGCCACCTTGATTCACAGCATGACCTGTGCGCTTAGCAGGATACCCACATATCCCCGGCAAGTTACGTCTGCCTGCAACGTCGCAGAATACTTTGTGATCCTCACATTTGACTGCGCCCTCAGCGGTCCATTTGACAACTTGTTTCTCACCTGATTCTCAGCATCACAGGCTCTCTGTAAAGGCATTATTGCCGTTATCTCCGCTTCAACGGTTTAGCGTATTAACTTTGTTCCCTAATGTATCACACTTGCATTGTGCTGTCAATAGGGCAAATTTAATCTTTCCTATTCACGATCTTGTAGTATTCTCTCGAAGTGATCTTGTATACAATCGTATAGATCACAAGGAAGATCATGCTCACGATTGCGATCGCCATGTTAAAGGTAAAGGTATCCACGATCAGTATCATCCGTAAAAACAGTCTGACCACGCTGCTTGCCACGATCATATGCATAATCGCTGCTGCGACCGGAAGGTAAAATAATAACATAACCTGTGTCCGGATGGATTCTTTTGCTTCTTTTTCAGTCAGACCGACATTGGAAAGGATCTGAAATCGTTTCTGGTCTTCGTACCCTTCCGACATCTGTTTGTAGTAAATGATCATAACCGTTGCCATGAGAAAGAGTGCTGCCAGAAACATTCCTACAAAAAAGATTCCACCATAGATACTATAAAAAGCGCTCATCTCCTCTGATTTAAAACGAATTGCTTCACGGTTTAATCCACTCAGTTCCATCAAAACTCTGACCGTTTCCATCTGTTCTGCTGTCAGAGCTTTTTCTAACTGGTATCCGATGAAAACTTCATACTCATCCGGATTCACTCTCTGTCCGGCTTCCGCCATCAGTGCACAGATCTGCTCATCATCCGGAAAGACAAGAATTTCACGTTCGAAAATTGACATGGTCGAATCAATGATATAGCGGATTGCAGAATACTCTGCCTCTCCTGCTACTGTATACTCTTTTCCCATAAAATTCAGGTTATCGCCTTTTTTCCATTCTTTTCCTGAACTGTAGATGAGTATTTCATCATCCTTAAGTGTCAGATTCATATCGGCATATTCGTTATAATCAGCAGCAGACAACAGATACGTAACTATATCGGAGGCTATGTCACTGTCGAATGTATCCGGGTCTGCAATCTTTTGTTTTCCATCTTTTTCCGTAACCATGATATTCCGGTACTGTCTATAAATCTGGTCGGTAGTCACAATCCCATCCTGCTGCAACGCTTTATTCATAGTAACGAAATCATCCATGCCTTTTCCTGCCTCTGACACAGTTTCTGCCACTTTAATATCTGTCGGATATCTGTCATCTATATTTTTTCCGATGAGCATCATCAGTGAAAAGCCACAGGTCAGCAACAGGATCACACCTGTAGAAAGTACACAGATGGACGCCAGTCCTGCTGCATTATGTTTCATCCGGAACATCAGATTCGATACACTGATAAAATTCTTTGTTTTATAGTAAAACTTCGGATTTTTTTTCATGCACTTCAGGATAAAAATACTTCCGGCTGTAAAAAGACAATAGGTTGCGATCACAACAAGCAGAATACTGACAAATAATATGTTGACCGCACCCCCGATCGACTTAGCAGACAGTGCCAGCTTATATCCCGCAGTCAGTGTTATGATTCCAAGAATAAATATAGGAACTTTCACTTTCGGTTCTTTTTCCCCTGTTCTGTCACTCTGCAGCAGTGCGATCGGTTTTCCAACCCGGATGGAAGCCACATTATAAATCAGACTGACTGCAAAAAGGATAACAAATAAAACCAATGTACTTTTCAGTGCTTCCACTGAGAAAAACAGTCCGTTTACCGGTGGCTGATTGATGATCTTATAGAGAATGAGAAGCATTAATTTGTTCAGAAAAGTCCCCATCATAATTCCTGTGACAATGCTGATCAAAGCATTAATGAGGCTCTCCGCAGCTAAAATATAGGTAATATTCTTTTTGGACATTCCAAGAACTCCATAAAGCCCCATCTCCTTTTTTCTCGCCCTTATCATAAACTGATTTGTATAAAAAAGAAAAACTGCCGCAAAGACTGCTACGATCTGACCGCTGATTTCCAGTAAAATCGAGATAATCTGTGCACCATAAAACGCTTCCACTCCATCTTTATAAATGTATGGACAATACGCTAGTGACTGCAAAATATAATAAATCATGACAGTCATCGTTCCTGCAAGCAGATATGGGATCAGTGTCTTTTTATTTTTCTGCATTCCACTGAACACAAATTTTGTCAGAAGCTTATGATTCACTATCCTCTCCTCCTCTCATCAGAACGGTCACTGCGTCACAGATCTTATCTAACAGTGCACTTCTTGTCATATCACCGCGGTAAATCTGATGGAATACTTCACCATCCTTAATGAACATGACACGGTCGGCATAGCTTGCCGCCACATTGCTGTGTGTTACCATAAGAATCGTCTGACCTGTCTGGTTAATCTCACGGAGCTGCTTTAACAGGTTGGTCGCCGCCTTGGAATCTAATGCCCCAGTCGGTTCATCTGCCAGAAGGATCCTTGGATTTGTGATCAAAGCCCTTGCGATCGCAGTTCTCTGTTTCTGCCCACCGGACACCTCATAAGGATATTTCTTCAAAAGCTCCACAATTCCCAGCTGACCGGCAGTCTTTTCCACTTTTGCATCCATTTTCTTATAATCCTCTCCAGCCAGCACCAGCGGAAGCTTGATATTATCTTCTATGGAAAAATTATCCAATAGATTAAAATCCTGAAAGATAAATCCGAGATTGCTTCTTCTGAAAATCGCACGCTCATTATCCTTTAATGTGGTGAAATCTTTTCCATCCACCAGCACTTTTCCGGCGGTTGGTGTATCAAGGCTTGCAAGGATATTCAGAAGCGTTGTCTTGCCACTTCCTGATTCTCCCATGATCGCCACAAATTCTCCCGGCTCCACACTGAAATGCACATCCCTTAATGCGGTGACTGCTTCCCCACCCATACGTGTTTTATATACTTTTTTGATATGATTGACTTCTAAGATTGACATATATTTTCCTCCTTGTTTGTAAGACTATCATAGCAAAAAAGGAAATGTAGTGCCCTTTCTTTGGCTTACATTTCCTTGTCGTAATCTTACATTTTTGTAAGAAAAGTATGTTACTCTTTTCAAGATCTACATATTCACAAGATCTCCCTGCTGCACTTTTTCGCACTGAAGAGTAATCATCACAGTCGTTCCATCTCCCTCTTTCGAAGCCACAGAAATCCCATGTCCAAGCTTCTCACACACACCTTTGCACAGATAAAGTCCAAGACCGCTCGCCTTCTTATCCATTCTGCCATTATATCCGGTAAAACCTTTTTCAAAAATCCTCGGCAGATCCTCACTCCGAATGCCGATGCCGGTGTCCTTTACCAAAACTCTCAAACCATTTGCAGATTCTTCCGCCGAAATCTTCACACTTCCCTGCTTTGTGTATTTTAACGCATTCGATAAAATCTGTTCCAACATAAAACAAAACCATTTCTCATCTGTAAGCACTGTATAATCCAAATGTTCCAGCTGAATGGAAATATGATTGTAGATAAAAATTGCTGCATATTTTTTTACTACCTGCCGGACTAATTGTTCCAGTGAATTACGCTCAAGTACAAGATCGTTGCTCATTTCTTCAAAACGGAGATAATTCAATGCCATCTCCACGTAACTCTCTATTTTAAATAATTCCTGTCGGCATACTGCCGCATCCTGCTTTTCTCCCTGCAAAAGAAGATTCAAAGCTGCGATCGGTGTCTTGATCTGATGTGCCCACAATGCAAAAAAGTCCTGCTTTTCCTGTAATTCTTCCCATTGTCTGCTCTCTTCTGAATTGCTTTCCTGCATTTCCTTGCTTTCTTTTTCATATTGCTCTGTTCTCTTCTGGAATCCCCAGTACTGCATACACAAAGTGGTCACCCAGAGTATCAGAAATATGCTTGTTAGATAAAAGACATATTCTACCGGAAGCTGATATAAATTGGATACTGTAAACATCAGGAGCAGGAAAACAGGAGCTATCAATAATAAGCCTATATTTTCTGACAAAAATTTTCTATGTAAAATTTTTCCTGTTTCTTTTTGCATCTGCATGTTTTTGCTCATTATCTAACTCCTGTATTTTCGCTAAAAGAAAACAAACTCTCTATGATTCTCTTGCTGCCTGCAACGAAAATTTCAACATTATGCTCCAACAAGATATCCAAGTCCCCTCTTTGTTGTGATGAAATCATCCACTCCAGCGGCTTCCAGCTTTTTCCGTATCCTTGTGATGTTGACCGTCAGCGTGTTGTCATCCACAAATTCATCATTGCCCCAGAGACGTTCCATAATCTCTTCGCGGCTTACCACTTTTCCCTGTTTTTCCATTAATGTCTTTAAGATCAGAAATTCATTTTTTGTGAGATCGATCTTCTCTCCACGGACTGCCGCTGAAGTATCATTCAGATTCAGTACAACTTCTCCACATTCCATCGAGTGGCTTGTGAGTTTGCTTCCATAGCTTCTTCGAAGTACAGCCTGTAATTTTGCGGTCAGCACCTGCAAATCAAATGGTTTTGCGATAAAATCGTCGCCGCCCATGTTCATTGCCATCACAATATTCATGTTATCGTCCGCAGAAGACAAGAAAACGATCGGTACTTTGGACGTTTTACGGATTTCCGCACACCAGTAAAATCCATTATAATACGGAAGTTTGATATCCATGATAATAATGTCCGGTTGAAAATCCTCCACTTCTTCTGTTATTTTTTCAAAATTGCCGGCACACTGTACCTGCATCTGCCATGTTGTAAGATGTGCCGCCACTGCCCTGGCAATGACAACATCATCCTCCACAATAAATACTTTATTTGCTGCCATGTCTTAGTTCCCTCGTATTGATTTTAAATAGTTCAAGCGCTCTCTCTTTGATTTTTTCCAAATCCTCATATGTTCCATCAGAAAATTCTTCTTTAATACGCATGGAAGCCATTGCATGACTGTCATTCACTTTGTCTGCATCTGCCGTTTTCAGAAATTTCCCTAATAATTCCCAGTCACTTGAATAATACAGTTCCACTAATTTTGCCCTGTATTCCAGTTCCGCCGGAGTAATGTCTGGATATTCATTCAGGTCTTTTGCGTGCTGTGCTTCATGCTTTAAAAGTGAAACGGTAAATTTCTCACTCTCAAAATCATAGGCACTCTCGATGCATTGAATCGTTCCGTCCTCAGATGCCCAGCCGCCAGTTCCGTATTTTCCAAAGGTCAGATAATCCATCCAGCTCCGAAATACAAAACCTTTTAAAATATTTACCGTATACTGCTCTACGCCTTCCGGCAATTCTATCTGATAAGACGTCGGAACCGTATCTTTCCAGATGTATGGTCCAAAATACCCTTGCGTTTTTCCGAAAAGTGCATGGTAGCCTTTCTGTTCAAAAAGTTCCTGCAATCTATCTTCCAGTGCGTCTTTCTCTTTTTCCGATATAGAAAAAGTCTGGCACAGCTTTCTTATCAGTTTGTCTGCGGCAATTTCTTCATCACTATTGCAATAAAACACGTCTCTGAAATATTGCTGATATGCAAGCAGTATCTCATTCAGTATTCCATCCACTTCATATTGCCGATAATGCTCGTTTTCAAATAAGTCAATATATTGTTCTCGTTCTTTCTCATATTCCGGAAGGTCGCACATTATTTCAATGGCTTCCTTCACCTTTCCCTCGATCAGTAACTTGTCTACCTTGGTCATCTGTGCCTCCTGCCAGTATTCTTAAATCTTTATTTCTATCCTTGTTTTATCCAGCTCCACTCAAAACTGTCAAGTCCGGCTTTTCCCTGCGCAAGCTGATTCAGTTCATGCAGACAGATTTCCGTCGCCCTGTCGATAAATTCCCGGATCATCTCTCTGGTCAGAAAAAAGCTGCTTTTTTCTTCCATTGGGTAAAATTGTTCACGTACTTCCCTTACCAGTTCCTGCTCACGAAAATCTGCTAATTCCATAATCGGCTCACCTGCCAGTGTCTGCGTCCGGAGCATATTCTTATCCAATCCATACTGCTTCGCTACAAACCAATTTGTATTTTCATAATCCTGATGCAGCCTTTCAACATTCTCTGGAATGGATGAGTTAAAGTGATGCTCAGAATATACATATCTTCTATAAAATATGTCCTGAATCAGATGAAGATAATATCCTAGATACAGTTCATCTGTCTTCATTTGTTTCCCGTATTTTTCCCTGTAAAATTCAAGGTCATAGGTCACTCTTGTCTGTTCACAGATCATTTTCTTAAGATGACTGTTTCCACTGACAGCCCCGTCTGGAAGGATCACACCCAGACGCAGCCTGTCCAAATTATTAAATTCTGTTTTAACTATTATGCATTGTATGATTGCAAGATGAATCATGCTGGACGCCATAAAATTTTCTCCCGCCTCCTGATATTCTGTCACATGTTTCTGTAAGCTGTTCTATTTTTCGCTTTCTGCTTCCTTCATTTCCTCATAATACGCTTTGTATCTGTAAATGGTACGCTTGCTGACATTGTTGCGCTTTGCAATCTCGACCAGATCCGTACCACTAAACCTTTGTCTACCAGAGCATTCACTAAGGTTGCCTCTCCAACACCTCAGTATCTCCTCAATATGTTTCGGATTCTTGCTCCCAACAATAACGTGATTCATCTTTTTCGACACAAAATCCAACATGTCACTAAGTGCATATTTCTTAAATCCGTCTCCCATAGCAAATGGCATGCTGGCAACCGTCTCTAATTCCAATGCCTTACAAGCTTCTATCATCGTCATCTTCACACCATCTATCATCTGGGATTTCACTGTGTCAGCCCAATCACACATGATATTATATTCAAACAAAATATATTTAAAATGATTCTTTTCTCCGGACACTTTTCTTGCTATATTCTTTATTCTTTCAATCTCAATATGCCACTTATTTTCGAAAGGTTCTTCTACCATAAATTCAAATGCTATGCCATAATATCTAATCTTTCCTTCAAAACACTTTGTCTCATACCATCTTATAAGCATTTCCATTTTCTCATAGAATTGTCTTCCGTTAACTTTAATTTTGTTATCTCGGGAATATGAATGTAATAAACATCTATCATTTCAAGACCTAAATTTTCCAATGACTTATTAAGAGCTATTTCATAAAAAGCAGGATTGAGAGTCTGGAATAAACCTTCATATTCTGAAAAATCTTCTATTGATATTCCTTTATTTTCCAGTTTTTCCGACAAGTATTTCATTGGTGGAAGCTTTGCTGAAATATCTCCATATAATAATCCTGCCTTAGATGATATAAATACCTCTTCTCTGGTAATAATGCCAGAATTCATTAATTCAGCTAATGCAACTCCTTCATCTCGTTCTGAACACATTCCTCTATAATTTATAGCTCCATCAATAGAGTATATCCCATTTCGAACTGCATACTTTATTGCTTCTACATATTTCAAAGAATCTTCTTTTGAAAAATTACCCAAGTGAGTTCCTAATGCAACAGTTCCCATAGGCTCGTGCGAATACCCTTTTATCATTTCCATTTCTCTTTTCCATATTGATAACGTACATTATAGAAGTAATGCTAATTAATTTGCAGTCTTGTATTATAAAAACATAAATGCTATATTAAAATAAGAAATGGGTTTTTTGTCTGGTAAGCTTTTAGCTGAGAGAGTTGCCCATTTCTTTTTTCATGCAGATGCATTTTTCCGTCATTTGCACACCTAATTAACATTGATGCATGAAAAACATTACTGATCCTATGTCAATTATATTTTTGGCACACATTTGATTGCTGTCTACCATAGAATCAATGTAAAAAATTTTTTAGATAAAACAGGGCTTCCACCCCACAGAAAATCTGCAAGCGCGCAAGCCCTGTAAAATTTGCTACATAATACTTCCCATCAACGTGGACATCACGATCATCACCAACGAAAATGTAAAGGAATTTACCGAAATAAGCGTAGCTCTCTGCTCCGATGGAATCATATCATTTAACAGGATGTCTGTACGCACTTCCAGAAAATCATCTGCAAAAGAACCTGCAAATCCGCCAAGAACCATCAGATAAGGATTGCCCGAAAACGTCATTCCAAATGCAGACAACACACCGATTCCACTTAAAATAACATACTTTTTGTATTTCCAATTTGGAAAATATCCCACTACTTTTGCGCCGAGTGCGGCTCCTAGTCCCATGATAAAAAGAGCCGGGCCAAGCAGTGCCTCGTTCAATCCCGCTAATGGCAGCTTTGCCTGCTGGAAAAACAGGATAAGTGTTGACACTGCACCGATCAATGCATTTACGATCATAATGCTTCTGGCTTTTCGATTGTTTTTCATGAAATGCCAGCTCTCTGTGATGACGTTTTGAAGTCTCTCTGAAATGCGGATGTTCTGAATGTTTTTCTGATCAGTTTCCTCTTCATTCATCCGTTCCTGCTTTTCTTCACTCATCTGCTCTTTGTTATGCTCATCCGTCTGTGAATTTATCAGTTTATCGTCAGCACCAGTGAAACCGGAAATTTCTCTTAAACTGCATACAATTCCAAGTGCGATCATCCCAAAGAAAATATCAATCACATATGCCTTTTTGTACCCAAGCCACAATGCAAACCCTGCACAAAGTGTTGCTGTAGAACTTGTGATCCGATATAACATCATTTCCGTTGAAGCATATTGGTTGTATTTCTCTTCCTGCTTTACCGACTTTAAGCTGTCATACGCCAAAGCTTCTATGGTTCCCGATTCCAGATTGTAACTGAGCGCACTGAATGCAATCGCAAATGCCACCGTTCCAAAATTGTCAGATAAAATCATAGCCAGACAAGACAGCACACTGACCAGCTTCGAAAGAGCCAGCGTCCTTTTCCTTCCAAAAACATCTGCCACAACACCTGACGGGATTTCGAAACAACTGCTTGCGATATGAAAAATACTCTCCAGTATTCCAATCTGTAACAAGGAAAACCCTCTGAGTGCAAGAAGCGCCACCCACGATGCTCCCGCAATCCGAAAATAGCTTACCGTAGTAAGTGTATACAATTTATTGATCTGTCTTTTTATATTAAAATTACACATAAAAAAATCTCCTTTTCAAAATAATATCTTTTCAATATTTTTGAACAGGAGATAGTGTTTTTTTCATATTTACATTCTTGATTTTAGAAACTGTTTACCTGAAAAAGAGCGCACTATCCCTGTAAACAGCTAATTTGTTGCCTTTTTGCAGGTGAAGATTCGTTGTTTTCCAGCGCATAGTCTGCTCTCCTTTCCTGAGAAATTTGTTTTCATCTGATATTTATATCTTTTGTATTATATACATGAATGGATAGACTTGTCAAATTAATATAAACTACAACACAGCAGCAAGTATGGCATAAACAACAATTGTCACTGCCAGATATATGGAATTACAATTTGCTATATACTTTCCACCATCTTCATCCTTAATAAATGCCTGTATTCCCATCGAACCAGGAAGAGACATATATACAATGATTGCTATCTCTAACAATTGATCTGATTTTCCAAGAATATGTATCAACGAAATAGCTGCAATTGCAAATATCAGCTGCATAACAACTCTTATTATTACAGTTTTCAGGCATGTTCCCAACAATTCTCTATTCAACTGAACTTCATAACCTACTACCAGTAAAATCATTGGTGATATCGCTGCCGTTATCATGTCTTTCATGGAAGTCCAGATCACACCTGCCGGACTTAACATGAAACCATTCATCAGCCCACTGACACTTGCAAGTATTCCCAATATTACCGCAAGAAAAGCAGGTGTCTTAAACGCATTCTGAACAATTTCAATCACACTTACTTTTTTACCGTCTTCTATCAGAACCAGTACATTGCTCATGATGCTGAACGTAAAAAGTAATGCTGCGATATCAATCACGGCAATCACAGACAAATTTTCCACTCCGACAAGACCTGTATAAAGCGAGTATCCAATCATTCCGCCCTCATACCCACAAGCTATAAAAGGCAGGTATTTATCATAGGGTTTCCTAATAAAATGTTTCAGGACAAAACCCAGTATAAACGTAACACAAAGAATCACAAACATCATGCCAATATTAAATATTGTTTCTTTCCCCAGGACGGATGTTGCAAGTCCATGAAAGACTGCAATCGGAAGCATTATGTTTACAACAATCTTTTTTATCCCATCCACGCAGTCTGCACTGATATAATTGGATTTTCTGCAAATCATCCCTAAAAAAAGCATGAAAAGTACCGGAAGTACGGTTTTTAAAATTTGAATTATCATAGCATTTATACCTCCCTGTAGTATACGTTTCTCGTCCAACCATCTACCGTAAACTGATTTGCCAATTTATAACCTGTACTTTCGATACTACAGACAGACGGAGTGTTATCCGGATGAGCACAACACCATATAGTATCATAGCCCAGTCTATTTGCCTCTCTTACAGTAACATCCATAAATCTCTTCTGTATTCCATTACCTCTGTACTCCATATCAACCACAACAAATTCATGACTCATGATTTTATTTCCAGGAATCTCCATCCAATCAGTAATAGGTCTTGAAAAGAACAAACCATCCTCACACGCAAAACTTGCTGCAATAAGCTTATCTCTGTTATAAACTCCCAATAAAATATAATCGCCTTTAAGACACTCTTCTATTGTCTTTTCGTCTGTGGGATAGTAGTACTCTTCGTGAGATAATGTAAGAATTACTTTATTCTGCAAATTCACAATCGGTTTTAAGTCTCTCTTTGGGTTTTTAATTTCAATTTTTTTATAGATAAATCAATGTATTGATTCATATTTTAGATTCCTCATAATATATAGCTGAATTTTGCATTTCTCCAATGCTTTGCTTAATTATTCTCTTATTTTTCTTCTTTCTCATCCCCATCACAAAGTAAATCCACAAGCGACATATCAAGTGCTTTGCATATAGCAACCAATTTGTCTGCCTGTGGATTAACTTTTTTCGTACGCCAGTCGCTGATCGTACTGGTAGCAATACCAGTTCTTCGCGATAATTCGATCTGACTCATATGTAATTCCGTTAATCTGTCAAAGATTTTTTCATATATATTCATGGCGCAATATCTCCTCACACATTTTGGTGCTTCCGTGTTTTCGGATATTGTATCATAACTATAAAAGCATCTCAATCCTTTTATATATCAGGGTTTGTGTCAAGTAATCGTTGGCAACTCCCCTTGTTGTTTTCCTTAATGATATTTCTCTATTTTTTTGTATGCCAAATAAACCTTGACCAGGCGTCTCTTTTTCTTAGCAGCAAAACGCTTTCTTAAATACTTTTCTTGATGCTGTCTGTACAGCTTCCAGTATCGGCATGTGGGCACTTATCACATCTGCATACGAATTGCCTTTTCCGTCCTTCTTTGGTGCTTTTGCAGCACTTAGGATTTCTACGATTTCCTGCATCTGCATTGTAAAGATCAGGCCATCTGTATATCTGTCTATCGTTTCTATCAGTTCCCTGTTTTCTTTCCGATATAAAGCTTTTGCAAGGTTATTGGCGCCACTTACTGACCACCTCATTCTCCGGTGCTTCATCCTGAGTGTAATCACTGTGCAGTTCTGATTTTCCTGTCCCCCCATTCCTTTGTATATAACACCTTCTGGCGGCTCTGCTATCTTGATTCCACGTTTATCGTATGGCAGAAGTCCGTCCCTGTTATTATCTAGATATTTGTATAATTCCTGAGCTTTTTTACTCCGGTTATCTTTTTCGTCCGGACTTTCCACGCTCGTAGCATATGTTTTTATGTATTCTAACATTTCTTCAGACTTATCTGCCTCTAATAGTTCTCGTATTTCTTTTTGCGCGTCTTTATCGCTGATCTTTCTCAGGATTTCCTGGCAGATATGGTATCTGTCTAACTGGAAGATTGCATCCGGATCGTACGGTTCATTTATCCAGCTTCCACCATCTCCATTTAATATACGTTGTCCTATTTCATCCGCATCATATTTTTTCCGGATACATGCTTCCCTCTTTTTTAATATTGAAACCCTGCCTATTGCTCTTTTCGTTCAAAGTCGCAATTTGCGACTTTGAAAATTTCTCTGGTATTTCTTCTTTATTCAGCTGAAACATAAAATCCTCTGGAAATCTGCTAATATTTCGCTTTACCTGTTCATTTAATCGTTTGACTTCATACCCATAAATTTCTGCTAAATCTTTGTCTAACATTACCTGTTGACCACGAATCATATACACCTTACTACGAATGCCGCAGTATTTCTTTCAATAGGAATGATAATAACAGTTTTGTGAATAATTGTGTCTATTTCCATTACAAAATGAAATCTCCGCTGTTAATATAGAATATTCGTTCGATTTTATCAAGTCTTACTTGCACTTTTTCTCTTTCTTCGGCAATTCTTCCCACATACTCTCAACCAATTCACACAGAAACTGCCGATTATCCACATCATCAACCAGAATCATTTTTTTCGCACCATCATACGGCGGTTCCATCTCAGCATCCGGCATCATTTTCACCGCCACCGGAACCGGCTTTACCAAAAGTCTGTCATCATATATTCCGCCAAAAACCTTTCCACGGTAATAAAGAATGAATTCTCCCATCATTGCCCAACTGCTGATCTCATCCAGTCCTGATAATTGTTCCAGAACAAAGTCTAGATATTCTTTTGTTGATGCCATGTTGTTTTCTCCTATCTGCTCACCAGCTTTAAAAATTTCTTATCATTCATCTGCTCATTCGTAACATACTCCCCATCGCAAAATAGCGCATAAGTCGTGATCGGCGTTGGTACATTCTGAGCATCCTTCCTACTTTCGATCTTCACAGCCTTGAATGGAATGCCATTCTTTTGAGCGGTTTCTTCCAAGATTGGTACATACTTTGCATTGAAAGGACATTGGTTTGTATAATAAAGAACATAGCCGCGCTCATTTATATGAGGGTGTTTTGCACATTTCTTGAACACCGGTGGCTCAGTTTTCTTTTCAAATGGCAGATACCATAGCTGGATTCCATTATCAGCCTCATCACAAGCTTCAAATCCTTTATATTTTAGAAACTTCGGATCGGCCAGAAATGGCTTTTTCCTTGCTGCCGCAAGAATACATAGGCCTTCCTTCCCCTTTTCTTTGCTGTCCTCAATACACTCGGAAAGTAAGTCACTTGAATATCCATGACCTTTGAAAGATCCGGACACCCACAAACAATTAATATACATATAACCAGGTGCTTCGATTGGATTCCATGCACACTCCGCAGGTATGTACTCAATAAAGCACTTGCCGCGTTCTACGCTCTTAAGAAACACAAGACCTTCATCAAATCTATCCGCAAGCCATGCCTTCTTTGATGATACCTGAATATCTTTATTGTTGGAAATGGCACAGCAAATGTGCTCCTTTTCAAGATTTTCTTTCGTAACTCTAATATATTCCATACCCTTAAGCCCTCTTTATCGGATGCCTGATTACAGTCTTCAGCTTCTCCGGCGCTACCTTCCGCACATCACTCAGATAAATCTCGTGGTGCATCCTCTGATCCGTTATATCAAGTGTATATCCCTGTTCTTCCATAAATCTGTGCATTGCATCTACCGTAGCAGGCTCATCGTCATACGATCCGATATGCATGCATTGTACACATAATCCTTCATCATAGAGAAAGAACTCAACCTTAGAAAAATCCTGTTTTTTCTTTGCCGTAGCTTTCCTGACAGCCCAGTCGAAATCTTCCCTGGTAACAAAATCTGGCAAGCGAATAACAGAGATCCACTTAAAATCTTCCTTACGAGCATAATCAATTCCGGATACTCCGTCTCGCCTGCCGGCTCGGTCGGTTCGCAGCATGGCGTCCCCCGGACGCCGCTCACCCTGCCACCAGAATCCCTCTAATGGCGGCACGACATAATCGAAATATCCGTCAATCTGATGGTCTTCCTTTTTGCTCATTTTAATCGTAAATGCAATTCCATATAGAAGACCGATAGCCTGCTTGTATTCTCCGTCTTCATCATTTGGATTGCCGCTTCCTCTTACCGCTATATAGTTTATTTTCGGAACAGTTACGATAGACGGTGTGCCTTTCGGCATATAAAACTGTTTATATTCTTTTTTATAATCAAACGTCATTTTCCTAATCCTCCATAGATTTTTAATATTTCCTCTGCATTCCTGCGAATAATGTCCCGCACTTCTTCCGGCTCAAGCACCTCTACTTTTGCTCCAAATGTCATAAGCCATGTCACAAGGTTTTCCATATCCGTATAGTCTGCTGAAAAGAGCAGCCTTCCATCGTCTGTTTCTGTAAAGCAGTTCGGTCCAAATTCTTCAACCAGCCGCCACTTCATATTCGGTGTGAAAAGAGCTTTTACCTTTATCCCACCCGGAAATATCTTCTCATTTGACAAATCCGGCATTGGTACATCTCTGCACAGAAATCCACGGTCTGTTTCAACAACACAATCCATACGGTTCAACTTAAACAACCTGTAATCTTCACGGTCTAAACACCAACCCCATACATACCAGCTTGACCACCTAAAAACCAGATAATACGGTTCTATCCTTCGGTTGCTGTCTCCGGATGGGGCATAATACATAAACTGTATGGTATGCCTGTTTTCTATTGCATTTTGGATTACCTCGATCTTCGGGGCAAGAGAGCCTTTATACCATGAAGACAAATCAATCAACATAGAGTCTCTTCCACTGATGAACTCTGATGATCCGGTCAGGATTTTCTCCATCAACCGACCATAGTATCGGTTCCCACTCACACTGTCAAGACTCCTCAGCCCCGCAAGGATCATCTGCATATCTTTGGATGTTAAAATTGTCCTATCCATACGATATCCGTCCATAAGACTAATACCACCACCGGTTCCCTGTGCCGTCCTTATTGGAATGCCAGCTTTGCAAAGGTCTTCAATATCCCGGTTTATTGTCCTGCGGGATACCTCAAATTTTTCTGCCAATTCAGGCGCTGTTGTCTTTTCTTCCTGCAGTAAGATTGACAATATCCCAATAAGCCTATCTATCTTCATAATTTCCACACTCCATACATATCATATCCAACATAACACGACAACTATATGTCATGTTTATTATATCCACAAAATTTTTTTTGTATACAATAGAATGCACGCTCCGCAAACATTCTATTGTCATGAACAAAAAGCCTCCGAAACATCAGGTTTTCTAATATGTAATCTTTCATTCTTTTTAATGCTTCCTCAAGTGTTATAACCTTCTCCACTTCATTGTTCCTCCGTTCATGCCATTTTCGTTTTGTCTATATTATATATTCCTAATCCACTCGTTTAGATTCCACCTCACGACAGACACCCTTGCTGCTCGACTATACACTTCCCACTATCTGGACATGTTCAGGACTTGCACCTGTTAGAGACCGCCCATGGCGCGCAAACTTGAAAAAGTCACTCCTAATTAAATGCCCTAATATCCATAAAAAATAGGGACACTCTTTTGAAGTATCCCTATTTTCTATCAATATATCTGATAGCTCTCTATTTACTTTCATATTCAGAATTCTTTGTGTTCCAACAACCGAGGTCTAGCGCTGCAACAACAGTTACTTTCCTCACAAGCTCTTTTTCCCTGTGATTTTCACCAATTTTGTTGAAACTGAAAAACTCTACAAAGTGCCTAAATTCTAGGATTTTTAGATATCTTTCCTTTGGAGTAATGTCACGCACTCTACATGTGTCGTATGCGCAAACTGATCCACAGCCCGGACACGTTTCACCTCATATCCGCCCTCCGCCAGCACCTTCAGATCTCTCGCCAGTGTCGCAGAATCACAGCTCACGTAAACAATACGTTCCGGCTTCATCAGAAGCATCGTTTCTAAACATTTTTCATCGCAGCCTTTTCTCGGCGGATCGACCACGATCACATCCGGGTGCAGCATATCTGTCTTTTCATTCTTATGCTTCGCATAAAATTCCGGCAATACTTCCTCTGCTTTTCCAACGAAAAACTCGGTATTGGAAAATCCATTCCGCTTTGCATTGTCCTTTGCATCGGCAATCGCCTGTGGTACGATCTCCACTCCATACACATGCCCTGCTTTTCCGGCAAGGAATAAAGAAATGGTTCCGATTCCGCAGTACAGATCCCAGACGGACTCCTTTCCGGTAAGTCCTGCATACTCCAACGCAAGGCTGTAAAGCTTCTCGGTCTGTTCCGGGTTCACCTGATAAAAAGACTGTGGTGAGATATGATAGGAGATTGCTTTTCCAGTCCGCTCAAAATTCATGCAGTCTCTTAAATGAATGTAATCCGTAATGTAAGACTGTCCCCAGATAGTCTCGGTCTGCTCGCCGAGGATCACATTCGTATTCTTCTGATTAATATTAATGGAAATACTTGTCATGCTGGAAATTACCTGCAACTTCTCCACAAGCACATTCTGTGCCGGAAGTTTCCTGCCGTTAATGACAAGACATACCATGATTTCTTTTGTCGTAAAACCATAACGGATCAGCGCGTGGCGCACAAGCCCTCTTCCGGTTGTCTCATCGTAGGGTTCTATGTGGCATTCACGCATATAGGAAAGGATTGCATCTAAAATCTCACGGTTTTCTGCCACGCCAAGCATGCAGTCTTTTACCGGAATAATGCTGTGCGTGCGCGAGGCGTAAAACCCTGCAGTGATATTTCCATCTTTATCTTTTCCGATTGGAAACTGTGCCTTATTGCGGTAACGATATGGCTCCTCCATGCCAACGATTGGCTCCGTCACAGAATCCACAAAGTCTGCATCAAATCCCCCGAGGCGTACCAGATTATTTTTTACCTTGTTCTCCTTAAACTCCAGCTGTTTTGCATAGTCCATCGCCTGAATCTGGCAGCCGCCGCAGCGTCTGTGCAGTTCACATTTTGGCTCCGTGCGGAACTCAGACGACTTTAGGATCTGCTCCACTCTCGCATAGCCATAATTCTTTTTCAGCTTGGTAATACGCGCCTCGATCTCATCCCCGATCACGGCATCCTTGACGAAAAAAGTCATGCCATCTATCTTTCCAATGCCCTCTCCGTCAATTCCCATATCCTCAATCTTCAATGTAATAATATCGTTTTTATTCATTCTTCTTTCCTATTTCAGACTGGATCTCCGGATATTGCTGTCGAGCAGACGGTTGAATCCCTGCCACTCCACATTATTCTCCGGTACATTTGTAAAAATTTCACGAATCGTCTCCATCTTCGCATCCACATTATCAGCAAAACTGAGTGCCAGTGCTTCTGCAAGTGCCGGCTTCTTCGGCGAACCATATTCCAGCTCGCCATGGTGTGCGAGAATACAATGCTTTAATTCATTTGCCATGCGGACCGGAAATCCTTCGATCGTGCGGATGCGCTCTCCGACCATCTCTGCCCCGATCATAATATGACCTAAAAGCTGTCCTTCGTCTGTGTAATCATTTTCCGGGAAAACGGATAATTCTTCCAGCTTGCCGATGTCATGGAACATCGCTGCAGTCACAATCAGATCACGGTTTAACATAGGATAATAAGCTGCAAAATAATCACAGTGCTTTGTCACACTGAGTGTATGCTCTAACAATCCGCCCACAAAACCATGATGAACTGTTTTCGCTGCAGAGTGGAATTTAAAACGTTTCTCAAACTCTTTGTCTTCTAAGAAAAAACTGCTCAACAGTTTTTTATAAAATGGGTTGTTCACCGAGCGGATGATGCCACACAGTTCCTCATACATTTCATCAATATTTTTCTCGCTGACCGGAAGATAATCCTTCGGATCATACTCCCCTTCCTGCACTTTTCTGACACGCTTGATAGAGAGCTGCAGATTTCCCTGAAAACTTGTGATATCTCCCATAACAGCAACGTAATCCAGCGAATCAAAATCATCAATTCCGACAGAACCCGGATCCCAGATTTTTGCATCCAGAATTCCTGTTTTATCCTGTAAAATAACGTTTTCATAAGGTTTTCCTGCCTTCGTCAGCGCAGACTGCTTCGTCTTGCACAGGTAAATCTCATTGATCCGCTCGCCTTCGCGGAGACTTTCAATATATTTCATAACAATTATTTCCTCCAAATTATGTATTTGTATTACTGTAAAACACTGACCGTTACAGGGCATTTGATCTCCGTATAGCCATCGTTCCCCTGTCTCTGGATCGTGACATTTGCCACATCGCCCGGTGTGAGGGAAAGCAATTTTGTCTGATATCCATCAACCGAGATCACCGCTTCCCCATCGATCTCTGTAATGACATCACCACTCTGCAGCCCTGCTGCCATCGCCGGCGAATCCATTTTTACTTCCTTAATATAAACGCCCTTTGGAATGTCATTTTCTTTTGCGATCGTATTGGTAACGGTAGTGATCTCCAGACCAATATATGGAATATCTTTATTATTGGATAACATCTCGATCAGCGGTTTCAGTTCTGAGATAGAGATTGCTGTCAGCGTGTTCTGGTCACCCTCACTGCTGTATCCCTGCGTGACAATACCGATCACTTCGCCGTTTAAGTTGATCAGCGCTCCACTTCCATTTTTGCTTCCCACGATATCCGTTGTGAAAATATCATAATTCGCATCAATTGTGGAAATGGAATAAGCAGAGGAAGTGATATTTCCTGTCAAAATGGAATAATTCGTTCCAAGCGGACTTCCAACCGCAAGCGCAAGCGTTCCCTGAGTGATGGCAAGCGAGTTGCCAAGCACTGCGACTGAGATCAGATTCATGGTATCATTGTCGATCTCATCCACCGGAACACTGAGTACAGTAATTCCTGTATTTCCATCGTATTTCTTGATTGAAGCTTCTACTGATGTGTCATTGACAAAGGTCACATAGACAGAAGATGCTCCTGCGATCACTTTTCTCTCAGTCAGGATCAACAGCTCCTGACCACTGTTTGCAATAATAATACCGGAACCCTGTCCCTTGCTCTCATAGGCATTGTTGAACCAGTCTGTATTGCTCTTTACCCCTGTCACTGCCACGATAAACTTGTTTGCCTGCTTCCCGATCGCATACATCTCATTCTGCAATGTCTGGAAATCATCCAGTGTAAGCTGTTCGTACACGATCTGTGGCTCGGAATCCGGTTCATTTGTTTCTGTCTCCGTATCTGGATCTTCCGTTTCCGTCTCCTGTTCCGGTTCATCTTTTGGGATCGTGATAGTCGGATCTTCCTGCGGATGAAGCATACCATCTATTTTCGGCTGACACAGCACGAACGTAACGCTCGCCACGATTCCAAATAAAACTGCCAGAAGCACGACAACGCATACGTGATATGTCAGTTTCTTTTTATTCACGGGTTTGTCCTTTATTTTCTCGCTGATAAATTCATATTTATCCTGTTTGTTTTCCTGCATGATATTCCTTTCCAGGCAGTGGCATTCCTGCCGCACCTTCAAATGCAATCAAGCTTGTATCTGTTTTACTTTTTGATCCATACATGAAAAATCATACCAATCTATATTATAAATTGAAACACATATGCTTGCAATACTTTCTTTTTTTGTACAATTCCTGCCAAACTCTTCTTTTCATCAGCTTCACTTTGGTCTATAATAAAAATTGATCAGCTAAAACGATGATGGAGTACTTTTGTTTTATGAATGAAAAAGTTTTAAAAACCTTAGAATATAATAAAATTTTAAATCAGCTGTCTGAATACGCATGCAGTCCGGAGGCAAAAAAACGCTGCCTCGCACTGCGTCCCATTACAGACAAGGTTCAGATCGAGCAGCTTCAGCTCCAGACAAAGGATGCTTTAAGCCGTCTGTTCCGGTGTGGAAATCTCTCATTTTCCGGCGTACACAGCGTCAATGATTCGCTGAAACGTTTAGAGATCGGAGCCTCCTTAAGCGCTGCAGAACTGCTTTCGATCTGTTCCCTCTTAGAGGCTGCCAAGCGTGCAAAAGCATTTTCCCGCTCGGAAAAAGAGGAAGTCCCGGACGATTCACTGACCGGATTTTTCACCGAAATCGAACCGTTGACACCGCTCTATGACGAGATCAGACGCTGCATTCCCGCAGAGGACGAGATTGCCGATGATGCGAGCAGCACGCTGCGTTCTATCCGTCGCTCCATGCGCGGCATGAACGACAGGATCCGTGCCCAGATGAACAACATGATCAACAACAGCACCACCAGAAGCTATTTACAGGACGCTGTGATCACCATGCGTGACGGACGCTACTGTCTGCCGGTCAAAGCCGAGGCAAAATCCCAGATTCCCGGCATGGTACATGACCAGTCCTCATCCGGTTCCACCCTTTTCATTGAACCGATGGCGGTCGTGAATCTGAATAACGAATACAAAGAACTTCTGTTAAAAGAAAAAGACGAAATCGAAAAAATCTTAGAAAACCTGAGCAGTCTGACTGCTAATTTTTCTGAACAGATTGCTGCAGATTATACCATTCTGGCAGAACTTGATTTTATTTTTGCAAAAGCTGCTTATGCACAGACCTACAACGGTGTTGCACCGACGTTTAATAATGAAGGATATCTTCATATTAAGAAAGGACGCCACCCACTGCTCGATAAGAAAAAAGTGGTTCCGATCGATGTCATGCTCGGCAAAGATTTCCAGCTTTTGATCGTAACCGGTCCAAACACCGGTGGTAAAACAGTCTCTTTAAAGACTGTCGGACTGCTTACTTTAATGGGACAGTCCGGTCTTCATATTCCGGCTTCTGAGCGATCGGAGCTTGGTATATTTGAGGAAGTATTTGCAGATATCGGCGATGAGCAGAGTATCGAACAGAGTTTAAGTACTTTTTCATCCCACATGACTAATATCATCCGCATTTTGAAAAAGGTCAATGACCGTTCGCTCGTTCTCTTTGACGAGCTTTGTGCCGGAACTGACCCGACGGAAGGTGCCGCCCTTGCGATCTCCATTTTATCCAAGCTGCACTTATATGGCGCGCGCACTATGGCAACCACTCACTACAGTGAATTGAAAGTATTTGCTCTTTCCACCCCGGGCGTGGAAAATGCCTGCTGTGAATTTAATGTTGAGACTTTAAGCCCGACTTACCGGCTTTTAATCGGTATTCCGGGAAAAAGTAATGCCTTTGCGATCTCGGAAAAACTTGGTCTTAGCAAAGACCTCATCGAAGATGCCAGAACCCGCATCAGTGAAAATGATGAAAACTTCGAAGATCTCCTTGCCGATCTCGAAAAAAGCCGTGTGACCATCGAAAAAGAACAGGCTGAGATCAACCGCTACAAACAGGAAATCCAGTCCTTAAAAGAGCGTCTGGAGCAAAAGCAGGAAAAATTAGATGCAAGCCGCGACAAGATACTGCGCGAGGCAAACGAGGAAGCGTTCCGCATCTTAAAAGAAGCCAAAGACGTGGCAGATGAGACAATCCGCAACTTTAACAAATACGGCAAAGCAAATGCTCCAATGAGCGAGATGGAAAAAGAGCGTACCAGACTTCGTGACAAGATGAATGCGAGCCAGAAAAAGCTTGCCGACCAGAAGAAAAATGCTGTTCCAAACCACAAAGTCCCGAAAAAGCTTCAGATCGGTGACACTGTAAAAGTGATCAGCATGAATTTGAAAGGAACCGTGCACACACTTCCGAATGCGAAAGGCGACCTTTACGTTCAGATGGGAATTCTGCGCTCTCTTGTCAATATCAATGACCTGATCCTGATCGATGAGGATTCCCCGATGATGTCCGGTGCAAAGGCAAACAAAACCGGAGCCGGAAAAATCCGCATGAGCAAATCCGCAACGATCTCCCCGGAGATCAACCTCATCGGAAAAACCACAGATGAGGCGATTGCTTTATTGGATAAATATCTCGATGACGCTTATCTTTCCCATTTAGGCTCCGTGCGCATCGTACATGGAAAAGGAACCGGTGCACTGCGGAATGCCGTGCACACTTATCTGAAACGCCAGAAACATGTGAAGTCCTATCACCTCGGCGAATACGGTGAGGGCGATGCCGGTGTAACAATTGCCGAATTTAAATAACAAGGAGGATATATGGCAGCAAAACAGAAAATTTTAATTGTTGATGATGATAATAATATTGCAGAGCTGATCTCCCTTTATCTCACAAAGGAATGCTTTGATACAAAGATTGTAAATGATGGGGAGGAAGCACTGATCGCATTCGAGCAGTACAATCCGAACCTTATTTTGCTCGATCTCATGTTACCCGGAATCGACGGCTATCAGGTGTGCCGCGAGGTGCGTGCAAAGGCAAATGTTCCGATCATTATGCTCTCCGCAAAGGGAGAAATTTTTGACAAAGTGTTAGGTCTTGAACTCGGTGCGGATGATTATATGATGAAACCTTTCGATTCGAAGGAACTTGTTGCCCGCGTCAAAGCCGTGTTAAGACGTTATCAGCCAGTGAAAACCGAGGAAGTGATCCCGGATCTGAAATGTGTCAAATATGAAGATCTGGTCATCAATCTTTCGAATTACTCTGTCATTTTTATGGGGCAGGCGGTAGATATGCCGCCAAAGGAACTGGAACTTTTATATTTCCTTGCCTCCTCCCCAAATCAGGTTTTCACCAGAGAGCAGCTCTTAGACCATATCTGGGGTTATGAATACATTGGTGATACAAGAACCGTGGACGTCCATGTAAAACGACTCCGCGAAAAGATTAAAGACCATGCGAACTGGAGTCTTGCTACGGTATGGGGAATTGGATACAAATTTGAGGTCAGAGATTAAATGAAACGTACATTATACTTAAAGCTTTTGGGTGGTTATCTGCTTTTTGGCCTGCTTGGTTTTCTCATCATTGCGACCTTCACTTACCACCTAACTTTCCAGCACCTTGAAAAAAAAGAAGCTCAGAATTTATACCGGGAATCTGCCCTGATCTCATCCAGTTATGCGCAGAATTATTTCAGCAATTCCATGACATTAGATGAGATTAATGAACAGCTCAGCGCTCTGGGCACTTATCTGAATGCAGATATCTGGATCGTAGATACACACGGAAAGATCCTGATCAACACTGCTGGCACAGAAAATACGGACGAAACGATTCCGGACTTTGATATGACAGACTTCGGCAACCGCTATTATCGTGTCGGAAGCTTTTACGATTATTTTCAGGAAAATATGCTGAGTGTATTTTCCCCAATCACTGTCAACTACAAAGTGCGTGGTTATGTGATCATCCACAAAGCAGAATCGTACCTGACCGCATCTGCAAACAATCTGTCTGCGATCGCATATACAACACTGGCTCTGATCTTTGCTGCTGCGTTTGTCGTGCTTGCATTATTTACATATGTAGTTTATATTCCGATCCGCAAGATCACCCATGCGGCAGACGAATATTCCAAAGGAAATTTTGATGCCAAGATCGACGTGCACTCCAATGATGAGATTGGTTATCTCGCCGCATCCTTAAACTATATGGCGAATGAGTTGAACACGTTAGAGGAAGATCAGAGAAAGTTTATCTCCAATGTCTCACACGATTTCCGCTCCCCGCTCACCTCGATCAAGGGATATGTGGAAGCGATGTTAGACGGAACTATCCCGGTCGAAATGCAGGAAAAATATTTAAATATCATCCTGTTTGAGACAGAGCGATTAAATAAGCTGACAAAAAGTCTTCTGGAATTAAATAAATTTGGTTCTCATGGTGTTATGCTGGATGTGACGGATTTTGATATCAACCAGACGATCAAGACAACGCTCCTGACTTTTGAGGGAATCTGTGCCAACAAACATATCCGCTTCAACCTGATTCTCTCCGGTGAGCAGTTGTTTATCACTGCTGATTTCAGCAAAATCCAACAGGTACTTTACAATCTGATCGACAATGCGATCAAGTTCAGTCATCAGGATTCCACGATCACGATTGAGACAACCGAGAAGAACGACAAAGTATTTGTCTCGGTCAAGGATACCGGAATCGGTATTCCAAAAGACAGTCTGAAAAAAATCTGGGAAAGATTTTACAAAACCGACCTGTCCCGCGGAAAAGACAAGCGTGGCACCGGTCTTGGACTTTCCATTGTAAAAGAAATCATTCAGGCACATGGAGAAAATATCAACTGTATCAGTACAGAGGGCGTTGGCACAGAGTTTATTTTCACTCTGCCGATTGCCAAAGATAAAGAATAAAAACGAAAAGCGGAAGCTGTGTTTTAAGACAGCTTCCGCTTTTCGTTTCTGAAAATATCCACAATGATTCTATACGCTTCTCATCCCACTTGTTTCTCTAACTTCCGCAACAGTGTCACAATCGGAACAATCAATATTCCACAGAAGAAATTGCTGATGCCATGCACAAAATCCCACGGCAATCCTGCAATGATCCAGGCGATCATCCCCTTAAAACTCAGTCCAAAAAGAATTGCCTGTGCCGGGGCATAGAGTGTTCCAAACAAAAATCCGTGACATGCATTTACTACCATATACACAATTGGCTGTATCTTCTTCGGAATTTTTCGTGGAAGCAGCATGGTCACGCCCCACAGAATTGTCCAGAGATACAGATACGGTATCCACCATGTCGCAAATCCCGTAAACAATCCATTCAGTAATACATACGTGTAAATCGGATACAGTGCCTTTTTCCGATAAACAAGTGTAAAAGAAATTGTAAAAACTCCAAGCAAATGCACATTCGGCAGTAATTCCATAAATACTTTTGATGCATACATCAAAGCACCAAGCATACCGAATATTGCCACTTCCCTTGTTTTCAGCTTCATTATTTTTCTACCTTAAACTCGTAGGTATCGCCTTCGTTCACCGGAGTGGAATCCACACCTGTGCTTGCATACTCTCCATTTACATAGAATGCCCAGTAAGTTCCGTCTGTATCATAATCTGCAGTGATTCCGTTTACAGTCTTTACATAAAGACCGTACTCGCTGTCATCTCCTTCGATCAGATTCAGCTCTAACAAAGCGTCGCCGACTGTTTCTTTATCTGTGCTGACCACAAAGTTTGTCTCGTTTCCATCTGCATCCACCACGATAAAAGTAAATTTGACACTGCCTTCGCCTAATATGATCTCCTGCGCCATAGCAGCATCCACACTCTCTGTCTCTGCAACCGCTTCTGTCTCTACAGTTGACTCAGTATTATCGATTGCTGTCTCTGTATTTTTCTGAGTATCTGCTGTATTCTCTGTCTTGCTGCCACATCCAACTGCTGTGATTGCCATTGCCATAGCAAGCATCATGCAAAGAAGCATGGATTTGATTTTTTTGCCTGTTAATTTCATTTTAGTTTTCTCCCTTTTTTCATTTAATACACAATCACAAAACCCTAACCTAAGCTATACAAATTGTGAAAAATTATATTTACTTTTTTATGAGTTTTGCAATTACTTATAAAAGCAACAGGCTATATGTTAACATATATCTTTTTTTATGGCAATGCATTTATTTTATAGTCATGAACAGCCCTGATTTTCGTAATGCCGGGCGAAGTGCCATGTAGATTGCAACGGCTGCAATCACGGAAAGCACTGCATTGATACTGGTTGCCGTAATGTTCCACGCAAGTGTCACTTCTGCTGCCGGTTTTCCAATAATGACTCTCTTGTAGAAATAGCCAACCAGCGGATCAAAAATCATATTGAAAACCATTCCACAGATAGATGCGATCAATGTCCATTTAAATACATGTTTCGTATCATTGGATATGGAAATTTTTCCCAATTTGTGTGCAACGAGCCCTGTGATAAGACCGATACAGAATTTTAAAAGAAAAGTCTTTGGTGCATAAATGATATAAACCGGATCAAGTAAATCACCGATCGTCATTCCGATTGCACCACCAAGACCGCCATATACACCGCCAAGCAGTAATGCACCTAATACGCATACCGCATTTCCAAGATGCAATGATGTTGCATCGCCACCCGGAAGTGCAATCTTAATCTGCAAAAACGTAAATACGACATAGGATAATGCAGCCATCAAGGCTGTCAGGGTAAGTTTGTAAACTTTTTCATTTCTCATAATAAGGTTCTCCTCTTGTAAGTTTTTCAGATCAGTCACTCAACCTGCCTGATCCTTACCCCATATCTTACGCAAAATTGGCTTTGTGTATATATCCAGTTTTGTTTATTTTGAGCACGCCAGATTATCTCTCCTGAAAAAACTCAATCTCCTCGCCAACCGGTCCGATGCAAAAAGCAACACGGATTGGGAATGGGGGATTTGAAGCGATCACCACGTCTTTGGGCTCCAAGGTGATCTGATATCCACTTTCACGGACAATTTTCACACATTGATCCACATCGTTTGTTTTGAAGGCAAAATGCCTGATACTGCCCTGTGGCAGTTCCTCCTCCGCGTTGGTGAATACTTCCACCAGACCATCGCCTGTCTCAAACATAAATCCTTCCAGCTCCGGTTCTCCCCAGGAACGAAGGATCGACAGTCCGAGCAGATCTCCGTAAAAATGTTTCACCTTTTTAATTTCATCTTTTCTGCATTTGATGCACACATGATGGATTCCCTGAATTAACATTCCTGATTCCTCCACTTATCGAATTCCTCATCGGTACACTTTACATAATGACTGCCTGATACCAGATGATCGGTACCTTTATTATAATCAATACCAGAGGTTTTGTAATCATAACTTAATGCAATTCGCTTTTTTTCTACAATTGGATTTGGAGCCGGAATTGCAGATAAAAGGCTTCTTGTGTAAGGGTGTACAGGATTTTCGAAAATTTCCTCTGTCGTTCCTGTCTCCAGTAAATGTCCAAGATGCAATACACCAATCCGGTCAGAAATGTATTTTACCATCGATAGATCATGTGCAATGAACAAATACGCTGTACCTGTTTCCTGCTGAATATCCTTCATTAAATTGACTACCTGAGCCTGAATGGAAACATCCAATGCAGAGATACATTCATCTGCAATAATTAATTTGGGATTCATGATCAGCGCCCTTGCAATTCCTACACGCTGTCTCTGTCCACCGGAGAACTGATGCGGGTACCGGCTCGCATGCTCCGGTGCAAGTCCTACCTTGGCAAGAATACTTTTTATCTTCTGTTCTCTCTCCTCATGAGTATGATACATATGATGAATATCAAGCCCTTCACCTATGATATCACCCACCTTTTTTCTTGGGTTTAATGATGCCATTGGATCCTGAAAAATCATCTGCATCTGTGTGCGGAGTGCCTGAGTGTCTGTCCTGCTCATTTTTTTACTGATATCCATGCCGTTAAAAAGGATCGTCCCGTCTGTCGGATCATACAATCTTATAATACTTCGCCCAATTGTGGATTTACCAGAACCGGATTCTCCTACAAGTCCATAGGTTTCTCCTGGATAGATATCAAAGCTTACCCCTTCCACTGCATGAACCGTATAACTGCTGCTCACTTTGAAATACTGTTTCAGCCCCTTCACAGAAAGAAGCGGCGTTTTTGTCTCATTCACCATCATAAATTCCCGCCTCCTTTTTTATTCGCAAAAGCCGTTCTTTTAACTCTTTTGGCATTTCTACTTTCGGAGCCCGCGGATCTAATAACCAGGTTGCTGCATAATGAGTTTCTGAAATCTGAAACATTGGCGGATCTGCTTTCTCATCCACCTCAAGGGCAAACCGGTTTCTCGGTGCAAATGCATCACCTTGCTTTTCATTCAACAGATTTGGCGGTGAACCCGGAATTGTATAAAGTCTTTCATCTGCTGTATCAAGATCAGGCATGGCAGACAGCAGTCCCCATGTATATGGATGTTTTGCATCATAAAAGATTTCGTTAATTGTACCTTTTTCAACAATTTTTCCGGCGTACATGACATTGACATAATCTGCAACTTTTGCCACCACTCCAAGATCATGCGTAATATAAATGACAGAAATTCCTCTTTCTCTCTGCACTCTGCGGATCAGTTCAATAATTTTTGCCTGAATGGTAACATCCAGCGCTGTCGTCGGTTCATCACAGATCAAAAGATCCGGATTACATGCCAGCGCGATTGCAATGACTACACGCTGACGCATACCACCGGAGAGCTGATGCGGATAATTCTTCATCCTCTTTTCCGCATCCTCGATCCCTACTTCTTTCAATAACTCAACTGCTTTCTTCCAGGCTTCTTTTTTCGGTGTCTTAAAATGCCAGATCATACCTTCCATAATCTGTTTTCCGATGGTCATCGTCGGATCCAGGCTTGTCATCGGATCCTGAAATACCATTGCAATTCTTTTTCCATTAATATGGCGTCTGATCCATTTTTTATCTTTTTTCAGGATATCAACTGTCTCCGGCGTTCCATCTGCATGATGATAGGAAAATTCGATTGTTCCGTCTGTGACGTTTGCATTGGATGCTAAAATTCCCATGGCAGCCTTCATGGTTACGGATTTTCCAGAACCGGACTCTCCTACGATTGCAACTGTCTCCCCCTTCATCAGGTCAATATTTACACCACGGATCGCATGAACTTTTCCCGCCGTTGTCTGAAATGTGATATCCAGATCTCTTATTTTTAAAATCTGTTCTTTCGTTTCTGACATACGAATCCCCTTTCTACGTTGTCTTAATTCGAATGTTGACGTATTTTCTATTCTACATTTCCTTCAGTTTTGGATCTAAAGCTTCACGCAGTCCATCTGCCACAAGGTTAAAGCTTAACATCAGAAGCGCCATGACCACAATCGGCGGAATAATCTGATACGGGTGCGTTGTGAAACTGTTAAATCCATCTGAGATCAACGAACCTAACGAACACTGCGGTACCGGAATGCCCAGACCGACAAAGCTTAGAAATGCTTCTGTAAAAATAGCGGTAGGAATCGAAAACATGACCTGCGTAATAATTGGTCCGATAATATTTGGTAAAACTTCTTTAAAAATAATGAAAAAGTTTCCTGCTCCCAATGTCCGCGATGCAAGAACAAATTCCTGTTCCTTTAATTTCAGCATTTCAGCACGTGCTATACGGCTCATGCCTACCCACTCTGTCAACATTAACGCAAAAATAATCGTTAACATTCCAGGTTCTAATACTAATAATAAAAGCGTTACGATCACCAGTCGCGGGATTCCATTTGCGATCTCCAGGAAACGCTGCATGACCATATCCACTTTTCCACCAAAATAACCGGAAATCAGTCCATAACTCATACCAATGACCATATCGATAATGGCTGCTGCCACTGCGATAATAAGTGAAACTCTTGCACCTGACCAGGTTCTTGTCCAGATATCACGCCCAAAATTGTCACTTCCAAACCAGTAATAGACATCATCTAATCCTTTTTCTTCATAATAATTAATGACTTTGCTTCCTGTGGTGGTCTTCATACTCTCACCGCCATCAAAGATTCCGAACCCTTCCAGTGCCTTCACTCTCGGTGCAAAGTTTTTCTGGCTCAGGTTCTGTTCCGAATAACTATAATGATTCATCTTTGGTCCAACAATCGCCAATACTGTGATCACAATGATCAGAACTAACCCGATAACAGCACTGACTTTTTTTATGTAACGCAGCAAAACATCTTTCCAAAAACTCTGTGCTGCAAAATTATTATCCAGTTCCAACTCGTCCGATTGATTTTTCCATTGGAAATCGGCATCAACAGGAACATATGCTGCGGCTGCCCCGCCCGTTTGTATTGTACTTTTTCTCATGCGGCTAATCTCCCTTCTTTGCCAGACGAATTCTTGGATCAATGATTCCATATAAAATATCTACTACAAGCATAATTCCGATATACATTGCCGAGTAGATAAAACTCAATGCTATGACTACATTGTAATCATTGGACTGAATTGCATTTACAAGAAGGCTTCCTACGCCGGGAATGGCAAATATTTTTTCCACAACTAACGAACCCGTCATCAGATCCACGATCAGCGGTGCCAGAACTGTGATGATTGGAATCAACGCATTCCGGAGTGCATGTTTCAATATCAGTGCAGCGCCGGAGATTCCTTTACTTTCAGCCAGCAGCATATAATCGCTTCCAAGCACCTCTAACATCTCACTTCTGGTAAACCTCGCGATGGAAGCCATCGTGAACATGGAAAGAGAAACACTTGGAAGCACACTGGATCCCATAATATCGTTCTGTGAAAAAAGCATTGGAAACCAACCCAATTTAAATCCAAATGTATAACTTAATGCCAGTGCGAATACATAAGATGGAACTGACACACCGATAACTGAAATTACCGTTGCAAGTGAATCCCAGATCGTGTCATGTTTTAGCGCAGCAAGCAGTCCGAGCAGCAGTCCTACCACCGCTCCGATCAAAACTGCATATCCACCTATACTGATGGAAATTGGAAGTCTTGTCTGGATAAGCTGAGAAATAGGCGTATTTTTTGAAATATTATAACTGACTCCAAGATCTCCCTTTAACATATTTCCTACGTATTTTATAAATTGGACAACGACCGGCTGGTCTAATCCGTATTTTGTATACAATGCTGCACGCTGATCTGCATTTAATTTTTCATCATTAAATGGGGAACCGGGCATCAACTGCATTAATATGAATAAAACAAGCAAAATGGCAAGAAGCGTAAACAGAGATGTCAAAATTCTCTTAAGCGCATATTTTTTCAAGATTTTCCCCTCCTTAGTTCCTACATCTGATAAAACCTTTTCAACTTATATTGTAAAAAATTAGCAAGCCCAGTATTTTCTATTGTTCCTGCTAATCTTTTATAATCTAATTTGATTTTTTGTGCTGATATTTAACAGGTCTGCACATTTTCTGTGCAGACCATATATTTTGCTGTTACTCAGTCTTCACTGCGTCTTTGTATACACGGTTTAATGCTACCGGATGATACTCAACTCCTGTCACTTTAGAAGAGAGCATTTCTGCATTACACTGTGTGTAAAGTGGGAAGATAACTGCTTCATCCATTACGATCTGCTCTGCATCATACAATCTTTCCCAGCGTCCTTCTGCATCTGTGCAAAGATCACCAGTTGTACATTCATCTATAATTGCATCATAGTCAGCATTACTCCACAAACCATAGTTGTTAGAGTTTCCGGAAACCCACATTCCAAGATAAGTCATTGGATCTGCATAATCCGGTCCCCAACGTGTGAGACCTAACTGATAGTTACCATCCTGCATATCCTGTACTCTCTGTTTTTTCGGTTCTACTACAAGATTTACTGTCAAACCTGGAAGTGTTGTCTCCCACTGTTCTTTTAATACCTGTGCTACTTTCTGCGGAGCATCATCTGCATCGACTACCATATCAAGTGATAACTCTGTAATACCTAATTCCTCTAAACCTTTTGTCCAGTAATCGGCTGCTGATGTTGCATCACATGTGCAGACATCTGCGAACTTCTCCTGGTCAGCAGAGAAATCTGATCCATCCGGTCCTGCTGCAAATTCCGGTGGAACTGCTGTATATGTTGGAGCGGAACCATCTTTTAAAACATCTCCTGTAATTGCATCACGGTCAATTGCCATTGTTAATGCAAGACGTACATTTAAGTTTGCAAGTTCAGGTACTGCATCCATATTCGGGCTGACATACCATAAGTATCCTGCACCAACTGTTTTAAACTCAGGATCATCTTTTACCTGATCAACCTGTTCACCATTGACCAATGTAGTGTCAAGTGCACCTGTCTGATAACTCATCAGCGCCTGCTGCGAATCCTGAATTACCTGATAGTTTAATCCTGAAAGCTGTACTCTACCAGCATCATAATAATCTGCATTTTTTGTAAGATGAAACGCAGTAGCTGCTGGTTCATAAGAATCCAGAATAAAGGCACCATTCGAAAGCGTTGTCTCAGGACTTGTTGCGAATGTATCACCACAGGAATTAAAGAACTCCTCATTTACCGGATAAAATGTTGGGAAATACATTAAGGACAAGAAATAGCTGACAGGTACATTTAATTCAACCTGAAGGGTTGTATCATCTACTGCTGTCACACCAAGCTCGCTCTTATCCATATCTCCGGCAATGATCTCTGCCGCATTTTTGATCTGTCCGATATCACTTAACATATATGCATATTCAGATGCAACTGCAGGATCAACTGCTCTCTGCCATGCAAAAACAAAGTCTGCTGCTGTAACCGGTGTTCCATTGCTCCATTTTGCATCACTGCGGAGGTGGAATGTATAAGTAAGTCCATCGTCAGAGAGGTCATAACTTTCTGCGATCGCCGGCACTGCCTGTCCGTCTGCATCCATCTGCATTAATCCGTCTGTGTAATCTGCAATTACCTCAAACGAAGTTCCGTCTGTTGCCTGCTGTGGATCTAATGATTCCACTGGTGTCTCTAACATTACGTTCATGTCTGATGAACCTGCCGCTGCTGTATCTGAACCGGTGCTTTCTGTTCCGGTTGTGGCACTGCCTGATCCAGCTGTATCACTGCTGCTTCCACAACCTACAACACCAAGCATCATTGTTCCAGCCATCAGCAACGCTAAAACTGCTTTGGTCTTTTTCATAATATTGTCCTCCTGTACAAAAAAATAACGCAAAGGGAGTTCTTTCGAACGCTCCTTTGCGTTAACGACACTTTAGCACATTCATCTTTCAAATGCAAGTATTAATTTTATGCAGTATATAATTATCTCGCCTGAAAAAATACAATTTCCTCGCCAACCGGTCCGATGCAGAATGCAACGTGGATCGGAAATGGCGGATTTGACGCACATTTCCCCGTATTAACATAAATTATTTCTCCCTTCTGCTATAGCCGTTCACATATGACCCAGCACCGTTTTTTGCAAAACGCAATTCCATATGCGAGAATATCTTCTCTTCCGTCATTGCGAAGTTCCTCGTCATATCTGCGGTCTTTAATCTGCCTCAGTGCTGTTTCACACATTTTTTCCATGCCGTCTAATGACGCAGAATATTTAACTTCTATCACAATTCCGGCATCCGGATTTTCGGGTTCAATAAAAATATCACAAAAACCGTCCCCTGATTCTTTGTTTGACTTTATCAGCCACTCCGGTTCACTCCTTAATAACCCGATCAGTAAACCATGATAAAAGTTTTCTTTATACTCATCACGGGCTTTTGTATCCAAAATACTGATTGATTTATCCAGAATCGCCGTCATACGCTTCTGGATTTCCTCTGCATTGCCCTCTAAAAAAGCCTTGCAAAATTCCTGCACAGGTTTTGCGTCCTTCATAACAGTCTGCTTAAACCATTCTTGTATCTGGATAATAAAGACTTCACGAATCTCGCGATTCGGAATCACAAGCCTGTATGCACCGTTAACTGCTCCGCCTGTCCTTGTCAGATAACCTGTGGTAAACAATACACTCCATAAATTGTCAATGCTGTTGTCAATTTCATCATAAGTCAGATCAAGCCGGATATTTTTTTCGATTGCTTCTCCGGCAATCAACTGTTCAATCTCATCTCTCGTCGTTTTATCTGCTTTATCCACAAAACGTTTTACCAGATCATTGCTGCTTGTATTAATCCAGAATGCATCTGGTCTGGCGTTTGGATCTGCCACCAGTTTTTTCACATAGTTCATAACATCCCACGGACAGTAAATCTCTGTATCTCCAAAGCGGTATCCGTCATACCACTCCTTGATATCCGAATCATATTCCGTCAACTGATAGTCTTCTAGCAGCTTGTGTACTTCATCCTCTGTAAATCCAAACTGTTCATCATGCTCTATGTCGACGATCGAGTTAATTTCAAAATTATTCAATCCTGTAAATATGCTCTCTTTGGATACTCTGAGACATCCTGTTAACACCGCAAACTGTAAGAACTCATTCGTTTTTAAAGCCTGCCCGAAAAAACCACGGAGCAGGGAAACCATTTCCTGATAATAACCGTTCTGAAAAGCTTTATCCAGAGGAACATCATATTCATCGATCAGAATGACTGTTTTTTGCCCATAATGCCTGTATAAAAGCTGGGACAAAGTCTGCAGACTGAATGTTAATTCGCTTCCATTCATAGTATATCTGCCACCATTTAAGGAAACCAGTGACTGATATTTCTTTTTTTCATTCTCCGATAATTTTTCACTGTTCCTAAGAAATGAAAAACGCTCGGCTTCATTTCCGATCAATTGCCGGAAATTGTCCTTTGCATCTTCAAAGTTTAATCCATCAACACCTTTCAGGGAAAGAAAAACAACCGGATATTTTCCCATATATTCCTCACACATTTTTTCGTTCTGTGATATATACAGTCCATCAAAAAGTGTACTATCCGCACCGATTTCAAAGAAATTTTTCAGCATGCTCATATTGAGTGTTTTTCCAAAGCGGCGTGGTCTTGTAAAAAGATTCACTTCTCCCCAGTTCTGCAAAAGCTGTTGAATAAGTCCTGTTTTATCAATATAATAAAAGCCTGCTTCCCGCAATTTTTTAAAATCATCAATTCCTACCGGTAATTTTAAAATGTTCCCCATAGAATCCTCCAATAAAAGAAATCCGCTATACTATGTTTCTTAGTATAGCGGATATATTTTGAAAACACAACCAACCTTAAAGTCAATATTATTTTTTCAAATCATAATTATAATATTACTCTCGATCACTATCCCTGATTTTTCAATTCTATCTTTTTCCTGCTCATACTCTCCCGGCAGCATACGCCATGCAAGCCCGCAGCCCGCAGAAATCTCCTGTGGTAACGGAATCAGTCTGCCCGGAATTTTCTGCTCATGACAGTAATCTTCCATTGCCATCGCGGCTGTTGTCGTGTGAAAAGTAAGTATCTGGTAATTTTGTTTTGTGCGCATATCGTCGTCACCTCCGCTACAAACCAAGCACATTAGCCAGTTTTTCGCAATTTTCATCTGCTGCGAAAATATTCACTCCGTCCAAATCCGTGCTCCGGTTCGAAAAAGCCGGGAATAGAAATCCTGCTTCCGGTGTTCCTGCTTCATATTCTCCTACCGTCGGGCAGACCGCCACGACCAGAAAACGGTAAACCTCCTCCGATTCCCACTGGCTCTCCTTGTCTGCGCCTTTTACCGGAACATCATAGTTTCCACAGAAAACCTCGATCGTGTAAGGTTTATCCACAACATAACGTTCCCCGATATATTCATACAATGAATACAACAGTGCATCGTTTTTCAGCTCGCAGTCCCTCAATGCGGTCAGCAGATGCCAGATACTTCCCGGTTTCTTCTGTCTGCTGTCAATCCTGAAATTTTTCAACTGCTCATTGGTTTTTGCATATGGGATTGTCTTGGCGATCGCAAGCTGTTTCTCTTTGTCTGCCGGAGACAGCTTTAAAAAATGGGTGTTGAACGAGCCGTCAATGAATCCTTCCTCGTCCATATAAGCACCCGCTACACGGTTAAAACAGTTTCTTGCTATCGTCATTCTTCTGGTCAGTTCCAGCATATCTTCTCTGTCGATGTGCATGATAATATCTCCATTTATATCTGATGTTTTTCCAAAATCTCCTGCCACGCCCCAAGCAGCCTCTCCATCTGGAACGCCGCATTCGCCGGACTTGTGGAGGGAAGTTTTCGGATGTCCCTGCCAGTGACCGGATAGGTATACTTTTGATACAGGTCATATGCTTTCGCACCATTGGCATAGATTGTCCTGATCGGCGCATGGTCAAGGATCACAGACAGCTCCGCCGGAACAACATTTTTGATGGAACTGTCGGAAGAACCTGCAATATCGCACTCTGCGATCACATCCCACAGCGCAATATGATGTTTTAACAGCAAATCCTTTTTCTCTGGGATTCTCTCCGGCACAGGCTCACAAAAAAGTGCCGCAATGACTTTCCAGAAACGGTTCTGCGGATGTCCATAATAAAAATTCTGTTCTCTCGACTTCACAGAAGGAAGTGTTCCGAGAATCAATATCTCTGAATTTTCATCAAAAATGGGATCAAATTCATGTTTTACATGCGTTAATTCCTGATTTTGCTGTCTCATGTCAAATTCCTACAATTCTATAATATAAAAGGTGTTTTTGCCAGCCTTCTTCGCCCGGTACATTGCCTCATCCGCTTTCTGAACGAGATTAGCATAATCAAGGCTGGCTCCTCTGGCACTTACGATCCCAATGCTGCACGGCACCGGCATCAGCTTTTTTGTCCTCGGACTTATGTAATTTTCGTTCAACTCCTTCAAAATACGTGAAATGACTGTCTCGATCTCACTTTTATCCAGATCTCCTGCATAGCCAAACACGAACTCGTCACCGCCATTTCTTCCGACAAATCCTTTTAATTCCCTCTGCAAAATACCCGCCACAAACTGAATGACTGCGTCTCCCTCCTGATGTCCGAAGTTTGTATTATAATCCCGGAAATCATCGATATCAAGGAATCCAATTACAACCTGTCCGTCATTTTCTGCCGCCTGCTGCACCATAGAAAGCACGCTCTGCTCAATTGCTTTCTTATTCTTGATCCCGGTGAGCGGATCAAGCTCTGCAAGTTCTCTCCAATGGTGCTGCCTCTGTTTTTCCTGTATATCCTCGCCCTCAATATAGGCCAGCAGCTCATTGATCCCTGCGGAAAGTTTTCCCATCTCATCCTTAGTCTCAACCGGTATGCGCAGTGAATAGTCCTGCTCTGTCTTGATCCGGGTAAATGTATCCATAATTTTCTCGATCGGTGCAAGCAGCCTCTTTGTCATTATGTTCTGTGTGATCAGAACCCCGAATGTGACAAACGCAACTGCAAATGCCATCAGAAAACTGTAATTATTCGCACTCTTTTTCTGGGCGCTGAGATTCTCTGTGATACGCACACCCCAGTCCGTGCATTCCACATTTGAATAGTATGTAATATAGGACATTCCCTGATAATGGTAACGCACTTCCCCCTGCGGATTCTCCTCATGATCGATTGCGTCCCACGCCTTCTGGAAATCCTCCCGGTCCTTCTGGCTGCTCGTAAATCCTGAGAGACTCTCTTTCTGCGTTGTAGTTCCCGCCGTAATGATCGCATAATTTCCATCCAGAAGATAAAATGTTCCCTCTGCGAGCGAGTCCATATTCAGACGCAGCTGGTCAAAATATGCGGTATCCAGTTCTTCTGCAATATAGCCGATCAGATTATCATTCCAGAAAACACCAATGTACGCCGGAACGATTTTTTTCAGTCCATCGTCCGTCTCCCGCTCATAGGAATCTCCTATAATGAAATCTCCGGTATGAAAACGCTCATCCACGTATTTCAACTCACTGATCTCGCTGATGTCATAACTCTCACTCGAACCTACAACATGGAAATTTTTATCAAGAATAGACACACTCGCCACGTATGTTCCGTATTTCTTGCGCTCCTTTAAGACATTGTTCACATACTCCTGATCCACCGGATCGTCGCTCTCCCCAAGACTGTACCGGATCGCATCCTGTGTCAGCGAATAGTTCGCCACCATCTCCATCTCTTCCCGCCTGTCCCCACAGAACTTCTGGATATTCATAATCTGGTTTTGGCTGACTGCTTTCAGATTCTTTTCCGCCATCTCATCGATTGTCTGATTAGTCTCATATATGGAAAACAACCCGAAAACCAACACTGGCACTAAAGTAAAAAATAACAATAATGTTAAAATACTATTCTTTATCTTCATCGTTCTGCACTTCTCCAAGTTTCGTTCTATCATTTCATCCTAATGAACGCCCGTTTTTTCAAATATGAATATATTTTATCACAAAAATACTTTTTCACATATAATAAAATGCAAGCTTCACAAACATTTTATTGTCAAAAAAAGAACAGTCCTCACATTTTTCATGTTAAGACTGTTCTTACTGTCCACGTTCCACTTTTATGAAACTTCGCACCGGTCAAATTCCAAAACGACTTTGAATAAATCTCCGTCCACGAAAAGCTGCATTTTTCCATGCATAAGTTCCATCAGGCTCCCTGCGATCGACAAGCCCAGACCATTTCCTTCTGTGTTTCTGGAACTGTCACCACGGACAAATCGCTCCATCAGTTCCTCGCTGGAAATGTTCAACGGATATCTGGAAGTGTTGCGGAATGTAATCTGCACTTTTTCTCCGGTCTGCTCCAGATTGATATAAACCCTTGTCTCCGGCTGTGCATATTTGCAGATGTTGTTCATCAAATTATCAATAACACGCCAGAAATGTCTGCCATCCGCCATAATATAAATCGGTTCTCCCGGCTTTTTGATCTGAAGATCTAATTTGTTCTTCTCCGTTTTCTCCTTAAATTCCCCTACCGTCTGTACCAGAAAAACACCTGCCTCCAGTTTTTCCAGATTCACGGAAAGGCTTCCGCTTGACGCTTTGGATGCTTCTATTAAATCTTCGATCAACTTTTTCAAGCGGGCAGACTGCCGCTCTAAAACCTCTAAATATTCCTTTGCATTCTCATTTGGGATCTCCTCTTTTTCCAGCAGATCCACATAGTTGATAATGGAGGTAAGCGGTGTCTTAATGTCGTGCGAGACATTGGTAATTAATTCTGTCTTGAAGCGTTCGCTTTTCATTTTTTCGTTCACCGCTTTGGAAACACCCTCATTGATGCGGTTTAAATCTGCCGCATGTTCTTTTAGTGCCGGAAGCATATGTTCCGTGTCAATCTGATAATCCATATCGCCCTCCGCGATATGTTTTCCGCCTTCCTGAAGTCTCTTCATCTGAATTAAGATTTCTCCGCCCGCAAACAGAATCACGGCTTTCTCTACAAACCAAACGATCATGATTTTAGAATAATCGACACCAAACACAACAAAGATCAGAACTTCCAAAAAGTTTACGCCAAGAAAAATCGCAAGCCCTTTCCACAGGATGGACTTATTCTCGCCCACTTTGTTCCAGCCACGGTAGATCGAACGGAGCACTTTATAGATGAGTGTATTTCTCCACCACTTTCCAAGCTTGATACGCACTGCAAAATCCAGAAGATACCCTAGTGCCAGCCATCCGCCACACAGAAGCAGAAAAAGCATTGCCGCCGCATAAAAAACATAGTTGTCAGGACTTCCGGCATTGCCAAGCAATGAAATGCCCACTGCCAGACTTGATTCTGCTGCTAAAAATATGACAGTAAACACATCGGCCGGTACTTTGCAAAGAAAACTTCCCTGCACCTGTTCCTGATCTTTTTTATGCCCTGCTACACTTACCAGATAGACAAAGCTTGCCACAAACACGATCAGGCTGAGTGCAAGGATCACATACACGCTGTATTTCATGTGATCTGCCAGATTCACAATATAGTTTATCTGGACAAAATAATCGCTGCCCCAGACTCCGACACCCTCTTTTTTTACAAGACTATCCGCATCCGGAATCACAGATAATACATAGTAATCGGTTCCTGCATCACTGCCCTGAACAGTGGAAAGGAAATCTGCCTCGGTGGAATCATAATCGGTACGGTTTTTTATCATATCATCCGGCAGCCCTCCGACATAGGAAAGCTCTACCGGCTGCGATGTAACCGTTGTCGGTGCACTCACGACTGTCTCTGACACTGTGACCTGCTCTGTCTGCTGTTCCTGCGTATATGGATAACGCATCTCTGCCGTCCAGTCTGATGTTCCATAAGAATAGGTGGTCGCAGTCAGCTTCCAAAACGTCAACGGTGCATTTTCCAGAATATTTTTTACATTGCGCAGATCATTTTCATCTGCACCCTTTGCATTCTGGATGGTAATACAAAGTACCGCCTGACCGTCACCTTCTGACATCCCCTGCTGCAGTGCCTCATACTCTTTATCTGCCGTATTGTATACATACGCATAGTCTGTCGTCTCTCCGGTACTGTCATCCACCAGTGTCACTTTCACTTCTGACACCGGGAAATACCATATTTCAGCTGCAGTTTCTCCTTCTTCTGAAATCTGTGCAGCTGACACATCTGACACCTGATAATAAAAAATACCGCTATCTGTATCATACACATATTCATTGATATATTTATTTCTGTACTCTCTGGTACTGTGCGTAATGTAATATCCGCCAAGCACAGAGTTGTCCACATAAATCGATGTGTCAGCATTCATATTACACTGAAAAAGATGAAGATTGTCGAGACTTACTTTCTCATCAAAATTCGACTGCACATAGGTGCTCTGCTGATTCAGATCCAGTTTTTCCAATTCCTCGTAATTGGACGCTTCCACAACTCCATACCGGAAGTTGGTATCCTTAAAATAGGTTTCATTTTCCGTGTTATTCAGATTCAGCAGCACTCTCGCAGAGTACTTTCCGGCAATCCGTTCAAACTGCTCCTCCCGGATCTCCTGTACACTTTTCGTATAAAAACCAAGTTCACTGATGAAATACGCCCCGGCTGTGCCTGCCAACAGCATCAGGGCTGACACCGTGATCAAAATCCACGCAATGATTTTTGCCACGGGCGATTGTCTCAACTGTTTCATATTGACTGTCCTTTCTTACTTACACTTCCATTTTATAGCCTCTTCCCCAGACAACTTTTAAGTGTCTTGGTTCCGCCGGATTGTACTCCACTTTCTCCCTCAGATGTCTGATATGTACCGCTACCGTATTCTCATTCCGAAACGGATTATCGTTCCACACTTTCTCATAGATTTCATTCGGTGAAAAAACCTGCCCCGGATGCTGCATCAGAAGTTTTAAAATATCATACTCGGTTCTTGTCAGCTGCACTTTATCCCCATCAAGTGTCACTTCCTTCGTGACATCATTCAGTTCGATCCCACCGATCACGATTGTGTCCGGTCTGACCGTGCCGCCTCCCAGTTTCATGTAACGCCTGAGCTGAGATTTTACGCGCGCCTGCAGTTCCACCGTATTAAACGGCTTTGTCACATAATCATCTGCGCCCACGGTAAGTCCGAGCACCTTATCGGTGTCTTCGCTTTTGGCGGTAAGCAAAATCACCGGAACATTGCTGACTTCACGGATTTTCAACATTGCTGTGATGCCGTCCATCTCCGGCATCATAATGTCCATAAGAACAAGATGAATATCTTCATTCTTTAAAATTTCCAACGCCTCTCTGCCGTTGTAAGCCTCAAAAACCTGATAACCGTCTGCCATCAGATATATTTTCAATGCGGAAACAATATCTTTTTCATCATCACATACTAATATACGGTACATTTTCTTCTCCTCCGGATTCGAATGTTCTCAGTGCGTAACTGACTCATTCCCTTTATGATCATGTACTTATTGTAAAGGATTCTTTATGAACTTCCAATGAGGTAAAACATTAAGATTTGATGAAGTTCTTTCGCTTTTTTCCTCTCTTCCATGCATTGGAAGCATTGCCAATCGCCTCCTATTGTCTATTTGTTACAAACTTGTTACAATTCATTTGTCCTTAAGAAATATGTTTGTAACATTCAAGCATTGGTTCCCGGCTTCTCCCCGAAGTTGAATACCGGTTTGGAACTGTCTGAAGGACAAACGATAACCATTTATGCGTTATCAAAAAAATAAAAATAAGGAGGTCGTCACTATGTGTTTTACAACTAATTGCGCTGAATTATTTAATTTGATCTGCAAATATTTTAAATTTGGTTGCTAATTCTGTTTCAGATATTCAGCTATAAGATGATTTATATAATGGGATATTAAAAATATTCTCTATTGTATAAAAAACAGGCAGCCCCGATGTTCGTAATGAACATTGGGGCTGCCTGTTTTGCTAATCTCTATTTATTTCATTTGTTTCTGGTTTTATCAGCAGTATTCCTTGATATAATCTGCAAAATACGGCAGCGCAAGTGAGACATATCCCTGTCGGTTATTCAATATTCCTCTTTTTATCAGACGATCCCTGTACATTGAATAACTGCCTGCTTTTTCACCCATAAGCTTCAGTATTTCATCACGCTTATATTCTTCCTTTTCTGTCAGCAATCCAGCCAGAAATCGATCCATTTCCGTCATCTCTTCCCATATTTTTTCATAGGAATATGCAAATAATTCTGACTTTAACTTTGAAAGGATATCTTCCAGTGTCTCATTCTCTTTTTTCTTAAAACACAGCACTCCTAATTCCTGAAAAGCATAGGCATATCCCTTTGTAATCTTTGCCAGCTCTCTTGCCTGACTGACATCAATGTTTAATTTGCTCCTGTACATCTCCGTCATTCTTATCATATTCAGAGGTTCTGTCTTCACTGTCGTCGCTCTTCTGAAAAAGGTAAGGTTTTTGACATTGCAAAGTTCCTGAATATTTTCATATAAACCAGTGCATACAAAATAAACCGGATAACCCGCACGAAGCCATCTTCCATATTCTGATGCAAACTTTATCATCTCTTCTGATTTTGATACTTCATCAATCCCTATTAATATCTTTTTTCCCTTCTTCTGGACATTCTGTATCATTTCTTCAACCTCTACACCAATGTCAAAGAAATGATTACTCTTATCCGCTGTATATCCTATTCCACCGCCAGAGCCCAGCACTGTTGCTGAAATATTGATTCCAGTTGTTTTTTTCTCTTCTGAACCGAAACCGGCTTTGACTAACATTGCCGCTATCTGTTCGAGGATATCCCTTGTTGGATTCACATCAAAAACAAGCCAGTTTATATACCTGTTTTCATTATTCTTCAATTCTTCTTCCACCTTCGCAAGTATCACTGTTTTCCCGGAACCTCTGACGCCTGTTATTTTATATACCGACTCTGATGGATTTTCATATACAAAATTTTCTAATATCTCTTCTGTTTTTTCTGTGTGTATATAGGTATATTCCGGAGTTTTGCTAAATGTTGTTGTAAATGGATTCTGCATAAGTCACCTCACAATATTTTTTGCCGTTTATAGTTCTTTATACTTTTTGTAACATTTTATAGTTTTTTATACTTTTTTGTTTATTTTATATCTTTTTATACTTTTTAGCAATAATTTCTTTTATATAAAAAAAGAAGATACCAGCATATCTAATGCCAATATCTTCCAAAATTTCCATTTTCTTTACTCTGCCTCCCGCAGCCGTTCCACAATACTCTGTCTGCTTCCCGCCTGATAAAGTACCGCAGGGATCAGGCAGCCGAGCACTGCAAACACCGGAAGCATCGCAATAACCGGAAGGATTGTGAAATGATAAGTGCAAAACCAGAACATCTTCTCCATCATGTCTCCTGATAATGGCCCGCAGACCAAAGACAGAAGAAACGCCACCACCACAGAACCGGCAGTGTAAAACAGCCCTTCCTGCACAAGCATCTGCTTTAACTGGCGGTTTGTCATTCCAACCGACTGTAACACTGCAAACTCTCTTTTTCTTGCAAGGATTCCGGTCATGATCGCATTGAAGAAATTTAAAATGCCGACCAGTCCGATGATCGCACACAAGACACCTCCCAGAAGGAAAAACATTTTCTGAAACTGTTCAAATTCACTTCGGATAGAAGCTTTGCTCTCATACATCAGAACAGAAGTATCTCCTGCAGTAAGCTCCGCAAGATAACGCTCCGCTGCATTTTCCGCTTCCATATCCGGAGTATCAAACAGATAGAATTTCCGGATCAGCTCTGCACCGCAGTCCTCCTTCATCCGTTCTGCCGGAAGGATCGTGTCATATCCTAATCCGCTATAGCGGAATGTCATGGCATATGGAACTTTCACAAGTGCACACACGGTATAGTCCACTTCCCTTGGTTCTTCCTCACGGATCTCCATATACTCCTCCGGCGTCGTCGCTGAATCAGCAGGTTCACCTGTCCTGGTATCGATCCAATACATATTCTGGTAAACCATGGTGAGCGTATCCCCAATTTTGGGATAGCGTTCTATATTTTCCACATTGCCATAATCATCTGTCTGGACACAGATCGCAATTGCATGTGTATTCTCATCAAACAAAGGCTCCAGTTCTCCATCCAATACCGTCACTTTTTCAAAGAGTGTCTCATCCAGACCTTCCAGTATTGTTGGAGTCTTTATTTCACTGCCCCTTTTTTCATAATACTTCAGTTCTTCTTCCAGCTTTTCTTCGCCAAGATACGGTACTGCCATTTTCTTATATTGCTCTGTATCCATCCATACCATTGTGGTCATATCTGTCGTATAGCCGCTGCCGCTGACCGTCTCACTCGTATTTTCCTGAATTTCTGCAATTGTTTCTTCTGAAATATATTCATCTGCATCATTGTAGCGGAAATAATCTGTGCTGCTCACGATAAAATCGGCACAGGTTTGTTGTGAAATGTATTTTTCCGTATCAAAACCACCCACAAAAGAACAGAGTACATTCAAAAGTGTCACCGAAAGTGCCAGGGATATCACAACAAGAACCGTTTTCTTTTTGTTTCTTCCCAGATTGGCAAATGCCATCTGATAAACCTTTGCTCCATGCGAGCTGCGGCGCTTTTTCTTCACACTGACACACTCTGTATATTTTGTTGCTTCCACCGGAGAAACTTTTGCTGCCATTTTTCCGGGCTTTGTACAGGAGAGGAAAACAGTGATCACTGCAAAGATCGCAGAGCCGGCAAAAATAACCGGGGAACTGCTGATCGTTACATGTGTTCCCACAACTGTTGTGCCCTTTAAAACAATAGGTGTCAGCCATGCCCCGATTCCATATCCCAGAAGAAGTCCGGCCGGAATGCCAACCACACACAAAAGGAATGCCTGCTGTCCGATCATTCGTTTTAATTGCCGCGGCGTTGTTCCGATTGTCTTAAGCAGCCCGTAAAACCGGATATCTCCGGTAACTGAAATCTGAAAAATATTATAAATGATCAGATATCCGGTAAAAATCACAAGAAGCAGAAATGCTGCGATCGCAGCAAGAAGTTCCGGATCCATCCCTGCATTTAGCTGTGAAGCAGTAAGACCCCAGTTGACTCCGATACGGGCACTGTTCTCCTGATCTCTCGTATTCCAGTCATATCCTAAGTCTGTGTCGATTTTCTGCATTTGTTGTTCAATATTTAATTTTGAAGGCAGCATGACATTCAGGTCTGTCCGGAAAGCTTTCTCTCCTGATGCCACCCACTTTTCTTCCACTGACTTCACGTAGTCTTTTGATACATTGATATAATGAACCGGCATCAGATCATCATATTCCCAGTATCCTGACAGAATAAACGTATCCGTTTCCTGAAATCCCCCATTCGTTTTATCTCCAGCCTGATACTCTATCGTCACCTTTGCTCCAAGCTCCGGTGTCACTCCGAGCAGCTTTAATGCGACCGTATCCATTGCGATCTCATTGCTCTGCTCCGGTTCTCTTCCTGTCGTTGGTGTCGCATAGCTCCATTTTGTACAGTTTTTATCCATGTAACTGACTTCTGCCGGAACTTTTCCAAAAACACCTGTGGTGTTGAATCCGCATACGATGCGTTCTCCGACTTCCCTGATTCCCGGATGTGCTGATATTTTTTCCACCTGTTCCTCACTCAGTTCTTTGAACGTTCCGTCCGCATAGCCGCCTGCCTGTCTGAAATTATAAGTTTCATAACTCGCATTCAACGACATAAGAATCGTAAAAAGTGATGTAAATAATAACGTGGTAAGAGCAATCGCAAAGATTGCGATAACATTTCTTTTTCTGGTCGCCCACAGCGATTTATAGCTTAGTCTGCGTATGCATTTCTGATTTTTTACTTTCATAATTTTTCTCCGTTTCCTATTCGAATCTGTCCTGTACCTGTCAGTGTCTTTTACTTTATAATACGTCCGTCCTCAATTCGAATAATACGGTCTGCAAGCTGCGCGATCTCCTCATTATGTGTGATCATCACAATGGTCTGTGCGAATTTCCGGCTTGTCACTTTCAAAAGGCTTAACACATCCTGACTGGTCTTTCCATCCAGATTTCCGGTCGGCTCATCCGCCAATATGATCGCCGGTGCTGCCGCTAATGCCCTTGCGATCGCCACCCTCTGCTGCTGTCCGCCGGAGAGCTGCCCCGGAAGTGCATCCAGTCTCTGCTGCAGTCCAAGTGTCTCTGTAATGCTATCGATAAATTTCCGGTCTATCTTTCCACCGTCCAGTTCAATCGGCAGCACGATATTTTCATAGACATTCAAGACCGGAACCAGATTATACGCCTGAAATACAAACCCGATCTTTCTTCTCCTGAAAATCGTAAGTTCCTCATCCTTCAATGCAAAAATATCTTTTCCATCCACAAACACTTTTCCCTCTGTCGGTCGGTCAAGTCCGCCTAACATATGTAAAAGGGTTGATTTTCCACTTCCGCTTGTGCCGACAATTGCCACAAACTCGCCCTTCTCCACCGTAAGGTTCACACCATCCAGTGCATGTACGGCTGTCTCTCCGCTTCCGTATATTTTCCTTAAACCACATGCTTTTAAAATATCCATATATCCTCCTTTGTTTTGCGAAGCAAAATCCAATTTTACGAAGTAAAATTTGCTCTTCTGGTGAGGAGAGGATTTAGCCTCCAAAAAAAATCTGTATATAACATTTTTTGTTACATACAGATTATCACACAGTATTCTTTCCAGACTCTTTCCACGGCAAATGAAATTCTTACAGTATTGAAAGAATTCCATTTACTATTTTAAAACATATTTCAGCGATTCCGGTATAGTTG
>ERZ1034946.81-NODE-81-length-86868-cov-9.490456_pt1 | contig 86868 bp, 68 predicted proteins | sample MGYA00520591_ERZ1034946 | MGnify/ENA primary metagenome ERZ1034946 (study PRJEB33766, sample SAMN09781753) | gut metagenome | biome: gut microbiome | host: Homo sapiens | place: Madagascar | study: EMG produced TPA metagenomics assembly of the PRJNA485056 data set...
CACCAGATCCGCTTTTTATTTTTATAATATTTTTTTACATACTGATGATTCCAAGCACGTTTGCAATGGAACTTAACAGTACAATGATCAGACAGACAGGTGCCAGATATTTAATAAAAAACTTGTACAGCCCTTTTCTGCGGAATTTCGAAGACTGTTCGATCTCCGCCGCAATCCTGTCATATCCCACAACACGTGTTACCAAGAAACAGGTGGCAAGTGCTGCCAGCGGCATCATCACGGAGTTTGTCATAAAGTCAAAGAAATCCAGGAAATTCATTCCGAAAATCTTCAGGAAATCCAGCACTCCATATCCCATGGAAGATGCAGTTCCGACAACAAGCATAATCACTGCCATCAGGATACAGCATTTCGCACGGCCCCAGTGAAGCTCATCCATAAAGGTAGATACACTTGTCTCCATCAGAGAAACCGCACTGGTAAGTGCCGCAAGAAGAACCAGCACGAAAAACAGGATTCCTGCACCGGTTCCCACTCCCATAGTTGCAAAAACCTTCGGCAGCGTAATAAACATCAGTGAAGGACCTGCCTGCAGTGTATCCGGATTTCCGCCGGAGAAAGCAAACACTGCCGGAATGATCATCAAGCCTGCAAGGATTGCAATACCTGTGTCAAAAATCTCCACCTGTGTGGTAGACTGTTCCATATCCAGTTTCTTATGCATATAAGAACCATAGGTATATAAGATACCCATTGCAATAGAAAGCGAATAAAACATCTGACCCATGGCTGTCACAACTGTCATCCAGGAAAAATTCTTAAAGTTCGGAATCAGGAAATATTTTACTCCTTCCATAGCTCCTGGCCGTGTCATTGAATAAATGGCAACAATCACAGCCAGAACTACCAGAACCGGCATCATGATCTTTGACATAAGTTCTACGCCATTTTTTACGCCGCCAAGGATGATGGCAAATACCAGCACTGCAAACACCAGAAACCAGGCTTCCACCTGCCAGGAATCCGCAATAAAACTTCCAAAATAACCATCTTCGGAAACCTTCTGCACATTTCCTCTTAAATACTCCACCAGATACTTGATAACCCATCCACCGATGGTGCTGTAATACGGCACGATCAGCATCGGGATCACGGCGTTCAGCCATCCACCGATCTTAAACGGTGCGCTCTTTCCAAAATGTTCAAATGCTCCGACCGGACTCTTACGCGTCATTCTTCCCAGCGCTGTCTCCGACATGATCAACACATATCCAAATGACACGGTCAGCAGGATATAAACCAGCAGAAACATTCCTCCGCCGTACTTCGCCGCCAGGTAAGGAAAACGCCAGATATTTCCCAAACCTACCGCAGATCCGGCAACAGCCAGCACATAACCGATCTTCCCGGAAAAACGTCCCCGCTGATGATGGCTGTGACCGGATTTCTTCACTTCACTCATCCATAAAACCCTCCTTAAATTCCTGTGTAAAAAAAACTCCCACAGGATCGCGCCTATGGGAAGTCCGTATGATAATATAGTATCAAAAAATGGGGGAAATGTCAAAAGAAAGGATAATGTCCTTTTCTTACATATAAAAAACCCCGGAACCAAAAGGTTCCCGGGGTTTGATGTTCTGATATTCGATATATCGGTCTGATTATCGTTTGGAGAACTGCGGAGCCTGTAAAATAAAGCTTTTACAGCGTTTTGTGTGCTACATGTGTGTTACGAAAGAACATTTTTTAACACTTTGGAAAACGCATTTTCTTCTATAATAAGTGGTCTTTTTTATTTTTTCTTTATCCTTGCGGCATTAACCCGGCTTCATGTAATACAACTATAAAGGGCCTCCCCCCAGCTTATTTATAATTATATCTTTACTCTTCCCGTCCGTATTGTTCTATGATATAATACTTTTGTTGTCCATCCGAAACCCGGCAACGGGAGGAGGTGAGTTCATATGGAAATCGTCATTTCTTTCCTTGTCTCCTGCACGGCAAGCATAGTCGCCTATTATGTTTGCAAATGGCTAGACGGCGGCAAGTAGGACAACACTAACCTAGTAGTTTCTTGTCTACTATAATCAAACAAGAAGAAGCCCCCAGTATTGGCAGTACTGAGGGCTTCATTCTTTTTGTCCACATGGACTCGTCATTTCTTTTCGCCTATTGGCATTATATCATATGCGATTTTTCTTTGCAATATACTCAATATACTTTTTTAAGGTGTTTCTGCTTATATGATATTTATTCATCAAGTCTATTTGTCTTATGCTACGATCTGTAAGAAACTTCTCTATATCCTTTTGAAGCTCCGGTGTCATCTTATCCAGCTGTCCGGTTTTACGTCCACTTTTCTTTGAGCTTGCTTTTATTCCATCAGTAATCCTTTTTACTGTAATCTCTCGCTCTTTTTCAGCCCGATCCAATTCCGTTACCAATAACAACCGGATAACAAATTCCAGTGTCATACCACCTATAATATTTTCTTGTTTCATCTTATCCGCCGAGTTTTGCATCGACTTAATGTATTCAGTATTAAGTGTCGGATTATCAATAAATACCATTTCTACGCCTTTATTAAGCAATTCCATATACTTTTTATATCCGTTATCACGTTCTCTGGTAAAACGGCATACATCTTTAAATATAATAGTATCGCCCATCTGTACATCAGATTCCAGTTCTTTCCATGCTTTACGATCAAAAGACTTACCGCTTGCATCATCTTTGTAGATTCTTCTATCAGTGATTTCTGCATTATTTTCTTTTTGCCAACGCTCAATAGCTTGCTCTTGTCGTGTAAATTTCTGTTTTCCTCTTTCTTCTTTGGTACTGATTCTCATATAAGCAAACACTTTACACATACTATCTTTCCCTTTCGAAGCATCATTTAAACTTAAGTTATTTTGATACCACTATTATACTGTCATAATAACTATTTGTCAATTTATTTTGACACTTTTATGCAAAACTTATTGTTGTTGTGTTTAAATGACACTTCGGGGATTTACTCACAACTTAAGATGTAAAACCATCTGGAAAATATAGTATCTTTCTTTCTACTGGTACTGCGTAATTATCCGGATTCTCACCTGCTGCCACCGCCGCCGATCTCATATCTTCAACTTGCTTTACTACTTCTTCCCGGCTTTCTCCTGTAATTTCCATCATGTCCTCAATCGAGAAATATTCTTGTTCGCCAGTTGTATGAGCCAATGCCATTCTTATCCCGTTATACGCAACATTTACGGAAAATCCCTGATTCATGATTCCATCTTTCAAAAGCTCCTCTATTTCCTCTCTGGTGAAACCGTATTTCTCATATGTTCCTGCTAAATTGTCTACTGCTGTTTTAAATGTCATTTTATCAATCCTCTCTTTCTGAAAATCCGTTACAAGAAACCGTGTATCTGTTAAAGCTCTGGTTTTTCTACTTCCGGTTCATTTAATACATGTGCATATTTAACTGCAATCTGCTGGGCTGTCTGTGTTGGTTTATTGTACTGTTTGTTCTCTGTTGCCTCTTCAAAACTGTAAGAATCTTTATAGCCCAGCCAGTTTTTCATTAAGAAGATTCCAGAAGCAGGATTTATTTTCCCTCTTAGTACAGCCTGCTCCATAAAAGAAGCAATAAAGGCTTTTGCTTTTATGATGATTTCTTGACGTTCTGGCGTACAATTAATACCATTGTTCCAGTTAAATAATGTGGTTCTTGTAATAGATAACGACATGCACAGAGATTCGATACCCGGACGGCAACCTGTATTCTGGCAAAACTCGAAATACCGATCTATCCTTTCTGTCAGCTCTTTATCTGTCTTTGGCTTTCCCAAATCATTAAGTTGTCTTAAATTCTGAATTGTCTCTGCTACGAAGTCCGGCTCTAAATCTCCTAACTGGGCAGCAGGATAGTTACTTTTGCTGTTAGACATAATAAATAATTCCTTTCTTTTTTAATTGTTAATATTGCGCCGGTAAGTCTGCTCAATTTCCTTGCAGACGTCCAATAATAATCGCTCTGCAAACGCTTCTAACGGACTTTCTTTGTACTTCTTATAAATTGTATCGGCGTTCTGTGTTAAAGCGTTCCAGAAGCTATCTGATGCAGTTGGCTCTATGTATTTGCCATGCAGCCGCCAGATGTCCGCATATAAATTAAAATAAGGTGTATCCTTAATGTTCATAACCATGTCTTTTTCTCCTGTAATATGAATGTATCTTCTTGTGGCATCCGGGGCACAATGACACCAGATCATTGTAAATATCTTCATGCCCTAAGCGTTGGTATGTAATATGATGCACTTGCAAGCCGTTCCGGCACTTTGCTTCTGGACGTCCACACATAGCACAGCAATACTCATCTACATCAAGACGCTGCTGCCTTTTAGCGTCCCATTCTCGGCTACGCATGTATCTTTTATATTCTTCTGTCATACACAATCCTTTCTAAAATGACGTTACAAGAAACCGTATAGGTTAAAACCATTGATTTTACTAGCTTTTTTAGTAAATGTGCAAAATGTGCAAATAGAATGTAAATACCTATAAGAGTGTTTTTTCAATCTTCACATACTAATTGCACAAACTGCACATTTTAATAAAATCAAGAAAATGGCGTATCTAAATCTTTATCAACAGAATGAAAAGTTTCCTCTGCGAATGAATAACCTTTAATGACATTCTTAACGGTTTTTCCTGTAACGGTGGCTGTTTTACTCAATAGATTCTTTGTTTTTAATTCTTCATAGAAAGACGTTCTTCCATCAACTCCCAGTCCACAATCAGTGCACCAACGAGAATACTTTTCGTATACATCTTTAGCCGCTAAATTCTGATCTGATTTTACAAGACACTCAGAAATAAACTTGCCAACCTTATCCGAATCTTCACTATACTCATGTGTAGCATTCTGCACTGCCACTGGCGGTTCTAATCCCTCTTTACGGTATAATTGAAGTCCTTTTATGCACCAATTCAATATACCGTCAATTTCCTGCTGTAACTGTTCCTTTAAATGTTTATTCTGCTCTTTCTCTGTGAAATGCCGTTCAAACGGAACAACCTTAACACGATTACTGCTAAAGACCGTCTTATCACTAATAACAGGTAAATAGTTACTGTTCAAAATCAATTTGAATTTAGGCTTAAACTGAAATTCATTCTCATGCAAAAATCTCGCCGATACAGTATCACGTCCTGTCAGAGTTTTTACGAGCGAAGAATCAAATAACATTCTCCGTGGTGGTTCAGACGCCACTACAAGCCTTGTTCCTGCCAGTTTTGCTATATCTGGCGAAGCTGTCCGGCTATCCTTATTTGTTTTAATTGCTAATGATTCAGGTGAAATAGTAGTTGCATAATCCCCCAAAAGAAATAGTAAAATTTCTGTAATTGTACTTTTTCCATTTCTAGTTGTAGCACCAAAAAATATATAAAATTCTTCTTCTGATGTATCACCTGTCAAGAATCTGCCGGACATTTTTTGAAGATACTTGATTTTTAAATCATCCCCCTGCATAATCTCATTAACTGTCTTTTCCCATAGTGTGCAATCGGCAGCAGGATTGTAATTTGCATTACATATTTTCGATAAAAGTAAGTCTGCATTATGTTCCAACACTTTCGGCTGATCTTCCGACAGATCGAGAACACAATTTCTGCAATTAATAAGAAAATCATCTTTATCAAGTTCCGTGTTCTCAAAGAAATTCAAGTCTTTTGCATCAGTAATCATTACATTTCTATTCCTATAGTTCATCATTCCGGCGGCATACTTGATATACGATTGTCTCTTATCGTCTGGTAAAGATGCCGTTACAGAATAACGTACAAGTACGTCTGCAAGCGTTTTAGCATTTCTTTTGGCTCTCATGCCCTCTGTATCGGCAGTCCATCGCGTCTTGTCGTAGTACATCCAATCCTTTTTAGTTGGATTATATCGGCTGATATTCTTAAATATAGTCGCAAACAGATCAGCACTGCCTCTGTCATTCATCTGAAAACGTTCTGCTGCTCTAAGTGCATTAAGCTGCTCTAAGATATATTTAGGGCTGTCAGCCGCTGTCGCTGCACGGTTTTTTTGTAACGTTGTTCCATTTATTAATGCTTCAAATTCTTCCTTGCTATGTCCAGTTTTGAAATAATCTGTAATATCTGCTTTCGGTACGTTTGGCATCGGCACAATTACTTTTCTGCTTCTAGCAATGCCCTTTAAATCATCATAAATTCTCTTAGCTACTGCCTTGCCCGGTTCATCATTATCCGCTAGAATAATTGCGTCTGCGTCTCTTAGAAGCTCTGCAAAATCAGATTGCCAGTCTCCTGATGAGCCATATGTAAATGCTGTATAACCTTGTTTTCCGAGCGTACAAACATCTTTTTCGCCCTCTGGTATAAATATAGGTCTGCCCTCTTTTATTGCCTTTTTAACAGCTTCTAGGCTGCCATAGATAGCTTTTAATTGCTTTCTGGACTGTCCTTTGAGTCCATACGTAAAACGGCGGTTATCATCGAGAATTCCGAATAACATTTTCTTTTTCTCAAGACGGATTTTTGTAAAAGCATAAGCCCCCGTTACAGTAGAAACGTAGTCATAGGTTGCTTCAATCTTCCGATGTTCACGGCTTTCTATGTAACGTTTCCAGTCTGTTCCTTGACTTTCTGGCTTATAAAAAAGGTCTTGTTTTTCAAGTCCTGCTGCCATTAAAATGTCATTAAGTTGACAACCTGCATGACAATGTATTAATGTACATTTTCTGCCTTTAGATACTGTCAAAGATGCCTGCTTATCTGGATGAGAGGGACAACGGCATTGTGCGCTGTTCCCATGTCGTCTTACAATCTGGAAATGTTGTAGATTCTCTTCATAAATTTCGTTATCTCTCATCACCTTGCCCCTTCCAACCTACGTCTGATTGCGTCTATTTTCTCATTCAATACTTGCATTCGCCCTTCTGCATAGTGCCAGTACCCTATATCGCATGTATTTTCCTGCTGATCTTTCCAAAACTCCAACTCGACTTCCAAACAATATTGCTCATATTCAAGCCTGTCTCTTTTTGTAACAGTCACTCCATATCACCTGCCTCCCGATAGCCTGTGAGTTGCCTGAACGGTTCAGAGTATATAAGATAGCTATATTGAGTTGACCCCGGCCGTTTAAAAGCTGTTCCCCATTCTACCGCATTTTGTCTAAGAAGAAGTCTTACGGTTTGGCAATCCATCTTTAAAACTTTGGCAGCAGTAGAAACCGAAATACGACCATTTTTCATTTAACCACCGTCCTCTTCTCTGCAATCTCGTCTATGATCTGAATAATTTCTTGTTTCTGGGCTTCCGAGAATTCCTTTCTAAGTTTTCTACTAAAATTACCATCATTAATATGTAGCACCTCTGCGATCTGCCATAAACGAACGCCCTTTAATTTTGCATAACTTTTTAGATCTGCATTTCTCATAAAATAAAATCTCCTTTATAATTGTTGTTCTTGTTGACTTTTTCACGTGCACGTAGTAATATATAAACATAAATCGAACTTTTTTAATTTAGTTCGTTTTTGTTGTTGAGTTCATGGTATCAGAAATGAAGCACTTTTTTAAAAAAATTCGTTTTACCATTAATTTATCGAACTTTCATCAAATAGTTCGTTCATGGAACTTTTTTTACCAAAGGAGAAATCATGGAAAATCGTTTTAAAAAATTGAGAATTGATGAGCTTGAACGACGGCGAGATAACAATCCTAAATGTGAACTGTTTACACAAGAGCGATTAAGTATTGAATTAAATAAAGAATGTAAATATGAAATCAGTTCAAGTAAAATAAAAAAACTTGAATCTGATACTATAGGTGTGAAGATAGATGCACCTTTGCTTTTAGCTTATTCACGCTTTTTCAATGTTTCTATTGACTGGCTTTTACACAATTCTGATTCTCAATCAATTACTGGAAATATTGCCATTGTTTCTAGCATCACAGGATTATCAGACGAGTCCATTCAAACTTTGCAAACATGGAAAGAATCTTTAGACAAAAAGGAAAGAAAAGGGCTTTTAATAAGAAATCGACCTACTAATACGTTAAATCTTGTTTTATCCGACTCTTTTATTGCTGAACAACTTTTTAAAAGCATTGAGGATTACATTTATCACAATTATCATATTCCGGCGTATCATGATGTTTCTGGACAATGTGTGGCTTTTACAGATTGGCAAGACGTTGTGAAAGACTGCGATAACAATATTAGTGCATATTCTCTTACCCTCTTAAAAGATAATACTGATGATCTGAGAGATAATAGGAGGATTTTGATTGATGAAAATTTTCTTGATACTGTTGCTCTAAAGAATGTCGAACGCCAGTTATTTCAGCTTCAACAAAAAATGATTACTAAGAAAAAGAGGTGATATGTATTGAAATTGCCAAATGGTTTTGGAAGTGTTTACAAACTCTCCGGTAAACGTAGATGTCCATACAGAGCTATTGTTACAGCCAAGTGGACTCTTGACTCTGTCACTCATAAGTCAAAGCAGATTAGAAAGACAATCGGATATTACGAGACTAAAACGGATGCACTAGCAGCTTTGGCAGAATATAATAAATCTCCCTATGATTTAGAGTCTGCAAAGATTACGTTACAAGAAACGTATGATAGGTGGTCAGAGGAACATTTTCCTACTGTTTCCGCTTCTAACGTCAAAGGCTATAAAGCAGCATTCTTATTATGTGAGCCAATAGCTAACAAGCGAATGGTTGACATTAAACTGGATGATTTACAGTACATCGCTGATTCTTCCGGCAAAAATGAGCCAACATTAAAGAAATTCAAGATTTTAATGAATGCTATCTTTAAGTATGCAGTAATTCACGACATCGTGCCGCCGGATATGAACAAGGTTTCATATTTGAACATCAAGAAAGCAGGCAATCCCGATCGGCGCGATCGTATGCCATTCAGTACCGCCGAGATACAGAAGTTGTGGAAACACAAGGACGCAAACGATTATTGTAACGTTATTCTCATGCTGATTTATTCAGGCTGTCGAATTAGTGAGCTACTCTCTTTAAAAAAAGAAGATGTTAATTTACAGGAAAAATGGTTCGACATTAAGAAAAGTAAAACGGCAGCAGGCATCCGCCGGGTTCCCATTGCAGACAAAATACTACCATTCTTTGAACATTGGTATCATCTGAATGATTGCGAGTATCTCATAAGCACACCAGACGGCAAGCCTTTTGAATATCGCAATTATTACGACAGCTATTGGAAACCTTTAATTGAGCAACTGAACATGAAACATAGACCACACGATACCCGTCATACTTGCGTTTCATTACTGGCAGCAGCAGGTATTGACGAACGAATCATCAAAAAGATAGTTGGCCATGCAGGACAAGGCGTTACAGAAAGCGTATATACCCATTATGAGCTGGAGTCCTTGCGTGAAGCAATAAACAAGATTTAATGAAAGGATGTGATTTTATTGATTGTAGCAATTAAAAAAGCCCCATAGCTACCAACTACAGGGCGAACACCTTTTACCTTGAAAACACCACTTAACAAACTAAAAGGAGCATGGCTATTATAACATACTCCTTTAACAGAAAGGAAGTATAAAACATGAATTTACCAGAAGAAAAACAGACACTTGCATCTGAGATTATTGCAGATCAGCAGAAAGAAATTGAAAAACTGAAATCAGAGCTTAACGAAAACTTACGAGATAATATGTTTCAAGTATTGTCCCTCCAGACTGATATTATTAATTATGTCTTGAAATTGGATGATATTAAAAGTTTAAATATGATTTTTGGGTCAATAAGACGAGCTTATGAATTTCAGCTTGAAAAAGAACAGGAGGTTACTGAGTAATGGAAAGATGTAAATTAACTCAACGTCCTTGCAGAAAAGAAATCATTGAAATCATTAACGCCAATAAATGTAGAAGTTCATTACAAAATACTCATTATCTGGCAAAATTATTTCAATTGGCTGATGCAGATTGGGAAAAATTTAAACAGCTTCCAGAAATAGATCAGGAACGTTTCTGGTTAATCTTACATATTTTACATACAGATGATTTAGAAGATATTGAAATGACGCAAAGTTTTGCCAGTGCTTTATTTAGAGCACGTTTAAAAAAAGAAATGGAAGAAAAATCGAAAAAGAAAAATCAAAAAAGAGCTGCTGTCAAAACAAAGAAACAGCAACTTACCGCATAAAACATTATGATAACTTGACCGTTATTCTTTTTGAATGGCGGTCTTTTTAATGCTTCCATTTTAAATGAAACCTACCGTTACAGAAAAAACGTATACTAATAACAGACCATTCACACGGTTTCTTCTGGTAACGGTCTTTTCAATAAAAATGAGTATAGTTCTCAAAGGGTGTCAATATTACTGATACTCTTTTTCTTTTTGTCCTCTGATCCGGTTGGATTTTAGCCCCTAAATCTTTCCCGGTAGCCCCACAGAAAACTCTAATATGAGATTGTCCGCATTTTAGCAGGATTTTCCAAATCTGTCAAGCGAATTTGTGTGCTACTTGTGCGCTACGTGTGTGCTACGCTTCAAAATCGACCCCTTTTTTAGAAAATTTTCAGAATTTCAGACATAAGAAAAACCCCGGAAAATCAAGGCTTTCCGAGGTTTTAATAGTTTTCTGTATTCGATTGGAATTATCGTTTGGAGAACTGCGGAGCCTGTAAAATAAAGCTTTTACAGCGTTTTGTGTGCTACATGTGTGTTACGAAAGAACATTTTTTAACACTTTGGAAAACGCATTTTCTTCTATAATAAGTGGTCTTTTTTATTTTTTCTTTATCCTTGCGGCATTAACCCGGCTTCATGTAATACAACTATAAAGGGCCTCCCCCCAGCTTATTTATAATTATATCTTTACTCTTCCCGTCCGTATTGTTCTATGATATAATACTTTTGTTGTCCATCCGAAACCCGGCAACGGGAGGAGGTGAGTTCATATGGAAATCGTCATTTCTTTCCTTGTCTCCTGCACGGCAAGCATAGTCGCCTATTATGTTTGCAAATGGCTAGACGGCGGCAAGTAGGACAACACTAACCTAGTAGTTTCTTGTCTACTATAATCAAACAAGAAGAAGCCCCCAGTATTGGCAGTACTGAGGGCTTCATTCTTTTTGTCCACATGGACTCGTCATTTCTTTTCGCCTATTGGCATTATATCATATGCGATTTTTCTTTGCAATATACTCAATATACTTTTTTAAGGTGTTTCTGCTTATATGATATTTATTCATCAAGTCTATTTGTCTTATGCTACGATCTGTAAGAAACTTCTCTATATCCTTTTGAAGCTCCGGTGTCATCTTATCCAGCTGTCCGGTTTTACGTCCACTTTTCTTTGAGCTTGCTTTTATTCCATCAGTAATCCTTTTTACTGTAATCTCTCGCTCTTTTTCAGCCCGATCCAATTCCGTTACCAATAACAACCGGATAACAAATTCCAGTGTCATACCACCTATAATATTTTCTTGTTTCATCTTATCCGCCGAGTTTTGCATCGACTTAATGTATTCAGTATTAAGTGTCGGATTATCAATAAATACCATTTCTACGCCTTTATTAAGCAATTCCATATACTTTTTATATCCGTTATCACGTTCTCTGGTAAAACGGCATACATCTTTAAATATAATAGTATCGCCCATCTGTACATCAGATTCCAGTTCTTTCCATGCTTTACGATCAAAAGACTTACCGCTTGCATCATCTTTGTAGATTCTTCTATCAGTGATTTCTGCATTATTTTCTTTTTGCCAACGCTCAATAGCTTGCTCTTGTCGTGTAAATTTCTGTTTTCCTCTTTCTTCTTTGGTACTGATTCTCATATAAGCAAACACTTTACACATACTATCTTTCCCTTTCGAAGCATCATTTAAACTTAAGTTATTTTGATACCACTATTATACTGTCATAATAACTATTTGTCAATTTATTTTGACACTTTTATGCAAAACTTATTGTTGTTGTGTTTAAATGACACTTCGGGGATTTACTCACAACTTAAGATGTAAAACCATCTGGAAAATATAGTATCTTTCTTTCTACTGGTACTGCGTAATTATCCGGATTCTCACCTGCTGCCACCGCCGCCGATCTCATATCTTCAACTTGCTTTACTACTTCTTCCCGGCTTTCTCCTGTAATTTCCATCATGTCCTCAATCGAGAAATATTCTTGTTCGCCAGTTGTATGAGCCAATGCCATTCTTATCCCGTTATACGCAACATTTACGGAAAATCCCTGATTCATGATTCCATCTTTCAAAAGCTCCTCTATTTCCTCTCTGGTGAAACCGTATTTCTCATATGTTCCTGCTAAATTGTCTACTGCTGTTTTAAATGTCATTTTATCAATCCTCTCTTTCTGAAAATCCGTTACAAGAAACCGTGTATCTGTTAAAGCTCTGGTTTTTCTACTTCCGGTTCATTTAATACATGTGCATATTTAACTGCAATCTGCTGGGCTGTCTGTGTTGGTTTATTGTACTGTTTGTTCTCTGTTGCCTCTTCAAAACTGTAAGAATCTTTATAGCCCAGCCAGTTTTTCATTAAGAAGATTCCAGAAGCAGGATTTATTTTCCCTCTTAGTACAGCCTGCTCCATAAAAGAAGCAATAAAGGCTTTTGCTTTTATGATGATTTCTTGACGTTCTGGCGTACAATTAATACCATTGTTCCAGTTAAATAATGTGGTTCTTGTAATAGATAACGACATGCACAGAGATTCGATACCCGGACGGCAACCTGTATTCTGGCAAAACTCGAAATACCGATCTATCCTTTCTGTCAGCTCTTTATCTGTCTTTGGCTTTCCCAAATCATTAAGTTGTCTTAAATTCTGAATTGTCTCTGCTACGAAGTCCGGCTCTAAATCTCCTAACTGGGCAGCAGGATAGTTACTTTTGCTGTTAGACATAATAAATAATTCCTTTCTTTTTTAATTGTTAATATTGCGCCGGTAAGTCTGCTCAATTTCCTTGCAGACGTCCAATAATAATCGCTCTGCAAACGCTTCTAACGGACTTTCTTTGTACTTCTTATAAATTGTATCGGCGTTCTGTGTTAAAGCGTTCCAGAAGCTATCTGATGCAGTTGGCTCTATGTATTTGCCATGCAGCCGCCAGATGTCCGCATATAAATTAAAATAAGGTGTATCCTTAATGTTCATAACCATGTCTTTTTCTCCTGTAATATGAATGTATCTTCTTGTGGCATCCGGGGCACAATGACACCAGATCATTGTAAATATCTTCATGCCCTAAGCGTTGGTATGTAATATGATGCACTTGCAAGCCGTTCCGGCACTTTGCTTCTGGACGTCCACACATAGCACAGCAATACTCATCTACATCAAGACGCTGCTGCCTTTTAGCGTCCCATTCTCGGCTACGCATGTATCTTTTATATTCTTCTGTCATACACAATCCTTTCTAAAATGACGTTACAAGAAACCGTATAGGTTAAAACCATTGATTTTACTAGCTTTTTTAGTAAATGTGCAAAATGTGCAAATAGAATGTAAATACCTATAAGAGTGTTTTTTCAATCTTCACATACTAATTGCACAAACTGCACATTTTAATAAAATCAAGAAAATGGCGTATCTAAATCTTTATCAACAGAATGAAAAGTTTCCTCTGCGAATGAATAACCTTTAATGACATTCTTAACGGTTTTTCCTGTAACGGTGGCTGTTTTACTCAATAGATTCTTTGTTTTTAATTCTTCATAGAAAGACGTTCTTCCATCAACTCCCAGTCCACAATCAGTGCACCAACGAGAATACTTTTCGTATACATCTTTAGCCGCTAAATTCTGATCTGATTTTACAAGACACTCAGAAATAAACTTGCCAACCTTATCCGAATCTTCACTATACTCATGTGTAGCATTCTGCACTGCCACTGGCGGTTCTAATCCCTCTTTACGGTATAATTGAAGTCCTTTTATGCACCAATTCAATATACCGTCAATTTCCTGCTGTAACTGTTCCTTTAAATGTTTATTCTGCTCTTTCTCTGTGAAATGCCGTTCAAACGGAACAACCTTAACACGATTACTGCTAAAGACCGTCTTATCACTAATAACAGGTAAATAGTTACTGTTCAAAATCAATTTGAATTTAGGCTTAAACTGAAATTCATTCTCATGCAAAAATCTCGCCGATACAGTATCACGTCCTGTCAGAGTTTTTACGAGCGAAGAATCAAATAACATTCTCCGTGGTGGTTCAGACGCCACTACAAGCCTTGTTCCTGCCAGTTTTGCTATATCTGGCGAAGCTGTCCGGCTATCCTTATTTGTTTTAATTGCTAATGATTCAGGTGAAATAGTAGTTGCATAATCCCCCAAAAGAAATAGTAAAATTTCTGTAATTGTACTTTTTCCATTTCTAGTTGTAGCACCAAAAAATATATAAAATTCTTCTTCTGATGTATCACCTGTCAAGAATCTGCCGGACATTTTTTGAAGATACTTGATTTTTAAATCATCCCCCTGCATAATCTCATTAACTGTCTTTTCCCATAGTGTGCAATCGGCAGCAGGATTGTAATTTGCATTACATATTTTCGATAAAAGTAAGTCTGCATTATGTTCCAACACTTTCGGCTGATCTTCCGACAGATCGAGAACACAATTTCTGCAATTAATAAGAAAATCATCTTTATCAAGTTCCGTGTTCTCAAAGAAATTCAAGTCTTTTGCATCAGTAATCATTACATTTCTATTCCTATAGTTCATCATTCCGGCGGCATACTTGATATACGATTGTCTCTTATCGTCTGGTAAAGATGCCGTTACAGAATAACGTACAAGTACGTCTGCAAGCGTTTTAGCATTTCTTTTGGCTCTCATGCCCTCTGTATCGGCAGTCCATCGCGTCTTGTCGTAGTACATCCAATCCTTTTTAGTTGGATTATATCGGCTGATATTCTTAAATATAGTCGCAAACAGATCAGCACTGCCTCTGTCATTCATCTGAAAACGTTCTGCTGCTCTAAGTGCATTAAGCTGCTCTAAGATATATTTAGGGCTGTCAGCCGCTGTCGCTGCACGGTTTTTTTGTAACGTTGTTCCATTTATTAATGCTTCAAATTCTTCCTTGCTATGTCCAGTTTTGAAATAATCTGTAATATCTGCTTTCGGTACGTTTGGCATCGGCACAATTACTTTTCTGCTTCTAGCAATGCCCTTTAAATCATCATAAATTCTCTTAGCTACTGCCTTGCCCGGTTCATCATTATCCGCTAGAATAATTGCGTCTGCGTCTCTTAGAAGCTCTGCAAAATCAGATTGCCAGTCTCCTGATGAGCCATATGTAAATGCTGTATAACCTTGTTTTCCGAGCGTACAAACATCTTTTTCGCCCTCTGGTATAAATATAGGTCTGCCCTCTTTTATTGCCTTTTTAACAGCTTCTAGGCTGCCATAGATAGCTTTTAATTGCTTTCTGGACTGTCCTTTGAGTCCATACGTAAAACGGCGGTTATCATCGAGAATTCCGAATAACATTTTCTTTTTCTCAAGACGGATTTTTGTAAAAGCATAAGCCCCCGTTACAGTAGAAACGTAGTCATAGGTTGCTTCAATCTTCCGATGTTCACGGCTTTCTATGTAACGTTTCCAGTCTGTTCCTTGACTTTCTGGCTTATAAAAAAGGTCTTGTTTTTCAAGTCCTGCTGCCATTAAAATGTCATTAAGTTGACAACCTGCATGACAATGTATTAATGTACATTTTCTGCCTTTAGATACTGTCAAAGATGCCTGCTTATCTGGATGAGAGGGACAACGGCATTGTGCGCTGTTCCCATGTCGTCTTACAATCTGGAAATGTTGTAGATTCTCTTCATAAATTTCGTTATCTCTCATCACCTTGCCCCTTCCAACCTACGTCTGATTGCGTCTATTTTCTCATTCAATACTTGCATTCGCCCTTCTGCATAGTGCCAGTACCCTATATCGCATGTATTTTCCTGCTGATCTTTCCAAAACTCCAACTCGACTTCCAAACAATATTGCTCATATTCAAGCCTGTCTCTTTTTGTAACAGTCACTCCATATCACCTGCCTCCCGATAGCCTGTGAGTTGCCTGAACGGTTCAGAGTATATAAGATAGCTATATTGAGTTGACCCCGGCCGTTTAAAAGCTGTTCCCCATTCTACCGCATTTTGTCTAAGAAGAAGTCTTACGGTTTGGCAATCCATCTTTAAAACTTTGGCAGCAGTAGAAACCGAAATACGACCATTTTTCATTTAACCACCGTCCTCTTCTCTGCAATCTCGTCTATGATCTGAATAATTTCTTGTTTCTGGGCTTCCGAGAATTCCTTTCTAAGTTTTCTACTAAAATTACCATCATTAATATGTAGCACCTCTGCGATCTGCCATAAACGAACGCCCTTTAATTTTGCATAACTTTTTAGATCTGCATTTCTCATAAAATAAAATCTCCTTTATAATTGTTGTTCTTGTTGACTTTTTCACGTGCACGTAGTAATATATAAACATAAATCGAACTTTTTTAATTTAGTTCGTTTTTGTTGTTGAGTTCATGGTATCAGAAATGAAGCACTTTTTTAAAAAAATTCGTTTTACCATTAATTTATCGAACTTTCATCAAATAGTTCGTTCATGGAACTTTTTTTACCAAAGGAGAAATCATGGAAAATCGTTTTAAAAAATTGAGAATTGATGAGCTTGAACGACGGCGAGATAACAATCCTAAATGTGAACTGTTTACACAAGAGCGATTAAGTATTGAATTAAATAAAGAATGTAAATATGAAATCAGTTCAAGTAAAATAAAAAAACTTGAATCTGATACTATAGGTGTGAAGATAGATGCACCTTTGCTTTTAGCTTATTCACGCTTTTTCAATGTTTCTATTGACTGGCTTTTACACAATTCTGATTCTCAATCAATTACTGGAAATATTGCCATTGTTTCTAGCATCACAGGATTATCAGACGAGTCCATTCAAACTTTGCAAACATGGAAAGAATCTTTAGACAAAAAGGAAAGAAAAGGGCTTTTAATAAGAAATCGACCTACTAATACGTTAAATCTTGTTTTATCCGACTCTTTTATTGCTGAACAACTTTTTAAAAGCATTGAGGATTACATTTATCACAATTATCATATTCCGGCGTATCATGATGTTTCTGGACAATGTGTGGCTTTTACAGATTGGCAAGACGTTGTGAAAGACTGCGATAACAATATTAGTGCATATTCTCTTACCCTCTTAAAAGATAATACTGATGATCTGAGAGATAATAGGAGGATTTTGATTGATGAAAATTTTCTTGATACTGTTGCTCTAAAGAATGTCGAACGCCAGTTATTTCAGCTTCAACAAAAAATGATTACTAAGAAAAAGAGGTGATATGTATTGAAATTGCCAAATGGTTTTGGAAGTGTTTACAAACTCTCCGGTAAACGTAGATGTCCATACAGAGCTATTGTTACAGCCAAGTGGACTCTTGACTCTGTCACTCATAAGTCAAAGCAGATTAGAAAGACAATCGGATATTACGAGACTAAAACGGATGCACTAGCAGCTTTGGCAGAATATAATAAATCTCCCTATGATTTAGAGTCTGCAAAGATTACGTTACAAGAAACGTATGATAGGTGGTCAGAGGAACATTTTCCTACTGTTTCCGCTTCTAACGTCAAAGGCTATAAAGCAGCATTCTTATTATGTGAGCCAATAGCTAACAAGCGAATGGTTGACATTAAACTGGATGATTTACAGTACATCGCTGATTCTTCCGGCAAAAATGAGCCAACATTAAAGAAATTCAAGATTTTAATGAATGCTATCTTTAAGTATGCAGTAATTCACGACATCGTGCCGCCGGATATGAACAAGGTTTCATATTTGAACATCAAGAAAGCAGGCAATCCCGATCGGCGCGATCGTATGCCATTCAGTACCGCCGAGATACAGAAGTTGTGGAAACACAAGGACGCAAACGATTATTGTAACGTTATTCTCATGCTGATTTATTCAGGCTGTCGAATTAGTGAGCTACTCTCTTTAAAAAAAGAAGATGTTAATTTACAGGAAAAATGGTTCGACATTAAGAAAAGTAAAACGGCAGCAGGCATCCGCCGGGTTCCCATTGCAGACAAAATACTACCATTCTTTGAACATTGGTATCATCTGAATGATTGCGAGTATCTCATAAGCACACCAGACGGCAAGCCTTTTGAATATCGCAATTATTACGACAGCTATTGGAAACCTTTAATTGAGCAACTGAACATGAAACATAGACCACACGATACCCGTCATACTTGCGTTTCATTACTGGCAGCAGCAGGTATTGACGAACGAATCATCAAAAAGATAGTTGGCCATGCAGGACAAGGCGTTACAGAAAGCGTATATACCCATTATGAGCTGGAGTCCTTGCGTGAAGCAATAAACAAGATTTAATGAAAGGATGTGATTTTATTGATTGTAGCAATTAAAAAAGCCCCATAGCTACCAACTACAGGGCGAACACCTTTTACCTTGAAAACACCACTTAACAAACTAAAAGGAGCATGGCTATTATAACATACTCCTTTAACAGAAAGGAAGTATAAAACATGAATTTACCAGAAGAAAAACAGACACTTGCATCTGAGATTATTGCAGATCAGCAGAAAGAAATTGAAAAACTGAAATCAGAGCTTAACGAAAACTTACGAGATAATATGTTTCAAGTATTGTCCCTCCAGACTGATATTATTAATTATGTCTTGAAATTGGATGATATTAAAAGTTTAAATATGATTTTTGGGTCAATAAGACGAGCTTATGAATTTCAGCTTGAAAAAGAACAGGAGGTTACTGAGTAATGGAAAGATGTAAATTAACTCAACGTCCTTGCAGAAAAGAAATCATTGAAATCATTAACGCCAATAAATGTAGAAGTTCATTACAAAATACTCATTATCTGGCAAAATTATTTCAATTGGCTGATGCAGATTGGGAAAAATTTAAACAGCTTCCAGAAATAGATCAGGAACGTTTCTGGTTAATCTTACATATTTTACATACAGATGATTTAGAAGATATTGAAATGACGCAAAGTTTTGCCAGTGCTTTATTTAGAGCACGTTTAAAAAAAGAAATGGAAGAAAAATCGAAAAAGAAAAATCAAAAAAGAGCTGCTGTCAAAACAAAGAAACAGCAACTTACCGCATAAAACATTATGATAACTTGACCGTTATTCTTTTTGAATGGCGGTCTTTTTAATGCTTCCATTTTAAATGAAACCTACCGTTACAGAAAAAACGTATACTAATAACAGACCATTCACACGGTTTCTTCTGGTAACGGTCTTTTCAATAAAAATGAGTATAGTTCTCAAAGGGTGTCAATATTACTGATACTCTTTTTCTTTTTGTCCTCTGATCCGGTTGGATTTTAGCCCCTAAATCTTTCCCGGTAGCCCCACAGAAAACTCTAATATGAGATTGTCCGCATTTTAGCAGGATTTTCCAAATCTGTCAAGCGAATTTGTGTGCTACTTGTGCGCTACGTGTGTGCTACGCTTCAAAATCGACCCCTTTTTTAGAAAATTTTCAGAATTTCAGACATAAGAAAAACCCCGGAAAATCAAGGCTTTCCGAGGTTTTAATAGTTTTCTGTATTCGATTGGAATTATCGTTTGGAGAACTGCGGAGCTCTACGAGCAGCTTTGAGACCGTATTTCTTACGCTCTTTCATACGTGGATCACGTGTAAGGAATCCAGCAGCTTTAAGAGCTGGTCTGTAGTCGTTGTCTGCCTCGAGAAGGGCTCTGGAAAGACCGTGACGGATTGCTCCAGCCTGTCCTGTGTATCCACCGCCGCGAACGTTAACGATCACGTCGAATTTACCCTCTGTCTCTGTTAAAGCCAGTGGCTGACGAACGATAACTTTCAGAGTCTCAAGTCCGAAGTACTCATCGATGTCTCTTTTATTGATAGTGATTTTACCTGTTCCAGGTACCAGGTAAACTCTTGCGATTGATTTCTTTCTTCTTCCTGTTCCGTAGAATTTTGCGCTAGCCAATGTTTTCTACCTCCTATTAAAATGTTAAAACTTCAGGCTTCTGAGCCTCATGTTTGTGCTCTGGTCCTGCGTATACGAAAAGTTTCTTGTTCATAGCTCTTCCAAGAGGTCCTTTCGGAAGCATTCCCTTAACTGCGAGCTCGATAACCTTCTCAGGTTTCTTTGCTAACATTTCTTTTAATGTGGTTTCTTTCATTCCACCAACATAGTCGGAGTGGTTATAATAAATCTTCTGCTCAAGCTTCTTGCCTGTAACTTTGATCTTATCAGCGTTTACAACGATTACATAATCTCCTGTGTCAACGTGCGGTGTAAACTGAGGTTTGTTCTTTCCTCTTAAAACACTTGCAACACCGGATGCCAGACGTCCCAGAGTGCAACCCTCTGCGTCAACTACATACCATTTTCTTTCGATTTTATCCGGATTAGCCATATAAGTCTGCATGGTCCTACCTCCTGTTATTTATCAACGATAATGTTTCTCAAACCGCGGTACTTCCGCGAAAAAAAGTAAATGGAAACGCGGGTGCAAAATAAATCGCGGAAATGTCCGAAACCGCTGATAAAATGCCGTCGCCGGGGCTATTGGCTCAAGCATCTTCGCACTACGTCACATTGAGTTATTATATTATAAGGTACCCTGGCTGTCAACTGTTTTTTCTTGTAATTTTCAACAAAATTCCCGATCATACTTCCCACTGATCGGAATCAGGATCTTAAGCTCAAACCAGTTATCCCTCTGATGCGCCACTGTAGATCCACCATATTTCTCCACAGTTGCACAGATACTTTTCATACCATAACCATGAAGTCTCTTATCTTTTTTGGTAGTCACAGGCATACCATTACGAAACTGGATCTTCTCATCACAGTAATTCTCTGTCCGGATTCGCACGAACTGTTTTTCCCTGGAAACATAAAGCCAGATAAGACGTTTCTCCTTCTCTTTCTGCCTGCTGACACTCTCAATGGCATTGTCCAGCATATTTCCAAACAACGCACTGATATCCATGTCATCCATGAACGAAAGACTCTGACCTTCTATAATCACCTTCAGTTCGATCTCCCGTTTCTGACATACCATGGATTTATTGGTAAGTACCGCATCCAGAATCCGGTTTCCTGTCTTGTTCTGCGTCTCATAGACCTTGATCTCATGCTCCATTTTGTCCAGATAATCTCTGGATTTCTCTGCATCTGCCTGGCTTCTCAGAAGATTGATCTGATGCTTCAGGTCATGATATTTCTGATTGACCACATCTATGCTCTCCCTGGAAAGCTGATAATTCTTATACTGCATCTCCATGATATTACGAAGAGCATCTTTTTCCAGACGGAGCTGCATCTCTTTTACCTGGATGTGATAAGCATACAGCACGGCCATTCCACTTAAGTCCACCAATGTACGAATAATAAAAATATCCATGGCAAAGCGTCCGCTGAATAGTCCGTTCTGATCCAGATAACTTAAATTGCTCATGCCGAAAACAGCAGCCGCAACGATCACGACAACCAGCAGCTCCCGCCTGGTCACATTCAGCTCTTCGATATCTTTTTTGAGATAACACTCAATAAGAAAAAGCAACCCGAATAATCCCAGATAAACCACTGCCATGATCACCCACTGCCACCCAAAGCTGCATCCTGTCAACTCATGGATATAATAAAAGACCTGCCAGCATAGAGAAGCTCCAAATTCTCCGTTTATAAATGCTTTCACACAGAAAAATCCGGCCTCCCTCACTGTGAAACAGTTGCACAGATAAATATACCCGTACATCAATCCGATAATCACCACCATAGCCGGAAGAAACAATGCCTTACCAACTCCGTGGGTCCATGTCATAAATAACAAAAGGAGGGCAAACTGAATGCAGCTTACCACTCCCAGCTTCCATCCTTTTCGTTTCTTCTCATTGGAGCCTGCGATCACAAGCCCGGACATGGCATAAGCTATGGCATAGTAATAACCAGGTGTATTCAACACCTCTCCTGCATTCATTTGCCCACCTCATTCAGATATTCATTTAATGCGTCAAGAAATGGTTTCCGTCTGCTGCGGCTGACCTGGATCACATCGCCGTTTACGCACACATCACTTCCCACATAATTCTCCACGTATTCCAGATTCACAAGATAACACCGGTTGCACCGGAAAAACTTTACAGGATCAAACTGGCTGTCTGCGTCCTTCATAGTTCCCTTGGTGCTGTATTCCCCCTCTGTTGTGTGGTAGATCAGAAGATGATCCTGTACCTCCACATAGCAGATCTTCGACACATCCAGCTTCTGTTTTCCGCCTTTCAGGGAAATGGTGATATATTCCCTGGCAGATGTTTTTACACGGGAAAGTGCTCTTCCCATACTCTCCGAGAAAGAGAACCAGGAAATCGGCTTCAACATATAATCCAGCGCATTTACCTTATATCCCTGTATGGCATACTGAGGTGCATTGGTGATAAAAATGATCTCCACATCCTTATCCAGCTCCCGGATTTTCTCTGCTGCCTTCATTCCGTTCATAAAAGTCATCTCGATATCCATCAGAAGCAAATCATAGTCTGCAGAATATCCTGTGACAATATCCTCGCCATCCTGGAATTCCTCTATGGAAAATTTCAGTTTCTGTTCTTTTTCGTATCTGTGGAGACAGTCCAGAAGTGCTCTTCTGTCCTGCTCACTGTCTTCCACTACCGCAATGCGGACCATCGCTGCCTTCACCCCCATGCAAACTACTTTTCACATGAGTTCAGTATACCAAGAAAGCCTCTTTGAAACAACAGAAAAATCCGTCATATCCGACGCAAACTTTATTCTTCCCAGGTTCCGCCAGCTGCAAGTACTGCAGCTTTCTGATTCTCTTTGATGATCCTGTGATCTTCCTCGATATGCTTCTCCACATCCAGTCTGCTCATCATAAATACGATGATGGCAAAAGTGATCACTTCCATTCCAAGAAACGCAAAAGCAAGTACATTCTCTACTCCGCCCATCTGACGGTATACCACCTGTCCCGTATAATCTGCCACATTATTGATAATGGTAAGTGTGGACGGATCACAGGCAACACCGGTATTGGTATATCCTGCAAATGTAAGAAGTCCGTTGATAATTCCCGTACAGATTCCAGTAAGACCTACCATGATTGATCCATAAACAGACATGGTAAAACCATCACTTCGGAAACCGTTTTTTGCTTCCAGGTGATCCAGCACATCGGAAAGAAGTGCCATGGTCACATACATGGCCGGGATACTTCCAATGCCCTTCAGGACCATGCCTACACACACCAGAATAAAGCTGTGCACATCAATAAAACATACCAGACCTCCAACAACAGAAAAACAAAGTCCCAGCACAACTGCACGTTTTTTTCCAAGCTTATTGGCAATAGGCCATGCCACAAACATTCCAATGGCAGTAGGGATTCCTCCGATCAGTCCAAGGGTTGACATCAGAGTTCCTGACGTCTGTTCCGGATTGGCAGAATTAATCACGCTGTCAAACATCCATCTGGCATAAAAACTCATGGAGCTGTTTTTTACCAGCTGTCCCATCTGGAAAAGCAGGAAATAGAGAATGATGATCCACCAGTATTTGTTACGGATGCATCCCTGCACCTGTTTCTTTAACGGAATTTTTTCTTCCTTTATATTCAGGTTGATATTTTCTTCTGTGATACGCTCTCTTGTAAAATAATATTCCAGGAGAATGCCAACGAAGCAGAACAGACACAGTACAATGGAAATGATCCTCCAGTGTGCATAGCTTGCCTCAACATTAATCTCGCCATTCTCTGCAACAAAAAGATAACTCTGCAGAAGAACCGGTACCACAATACTTGCTCCGATCCCTGCGGAAGCTACCATAGCTGCATTGGAAAAAGTTGCAAGCATGCCTCTCTGTGAAGAATCCCTGGTAGACAGCGCGACCATGGAACTGTGTGCTGTGTAAAAACATGGATAGGCAAGCGCATAGTACAGGTTATAGGACACTGCGATCCAGATCATCTGAATACCCCCGCTCTGTCCGGTCGGAGTCATAAACAGAAGGATCACAGCAACTACTACCATCGGCGCAGACAACAGCATGTATGGCCTTGCCTTTCCCTGGGAAGTTCTTGTATTATCAATCCATCTTCCAATCAGGAGATTTCCAAGTACAACGAAGATCACGGATATCACCGGCAGCATAGTCGCAAACACACCAAATCTTGTCCAGCCAAGAACATCCACATAATAACGGTTCAGATAAGCACCGAAAATGGAATTCGCAAGCATGGCACAAAATGGTGCCAGGAAATATCCGATGATCATCTCAGGTATCTTTACATTATCTGATTTTATTTTTGTACGAAAAATCGGGTTTTCCACAATTTTTGTGATTTTCATAAGATATTTCCTCCTACTTCAGATCAAATGAGTGGAAATCAAAAGAACCTTTTCCTTCATAGTAGAAAAACAATGCTTCTTTTTTTCCAAGTCCGGTAAGTTTCGCAGAAAATTCTTTCCGCTCTCTGGATACCTTTACCGGGATCTCTGCTGCCGGCTTCTCATTTTCCCTGGTTCTTATATAAACCGTTCCACTGGCATTTCCACAGATATTGATACGAATTTCCTTTGTTTCAGATAAATCAAAATATTTATATCCCGCTACTGATCCATCACACATATGTGCCACATACTGATCCTCACCGGATTCTCTGTCTCTGCCCTTCTGGGTAAGATAAGGATGACCAGCCTTCGGATGCTTCAGCATGCTTAAAAAACGGGTGCCTTTTTTTCCATATACATTGCAGGCAATATAGGAGGGATAATGTCCAGTCCCATTTAACGGACTTCCATTTAATCCGCAGGAAGTCATCTCAGCCTGACAGAATTTTCCATCTTTAAACTGGATTTCCTCTGCACATGCCTGTCTGGAAGACTGCTTACGGTTGCTGTGTCTGTGATAAAAAACGTAATATTTTCCATTGATCTCAATCAGGCTTCCATGCGTATTGCCTGTGGAGTTTTTCGCATGGTTTACATCATTTACCCCAGGAAGTCCGATATCACCGTTGCTGACCAGAATTCCTCCGTACTGAAAACCGCCGGTCGGGTGGTCGCTGACTGCATAGCAGAGCTCATGACTGTTCAGGGAACTGTAAATAAAATAGTAGGTTCCGTTAAATTTCCGCATGGAGCTTGCCTCAAGAAATGCATGTCCTTCATATGGAGTTCCTTTGGACTCCTTCTCTCCTGCCACGCCAATGTAACCAGGACCTTTTTTTACGGTGAGCATATCTGACGGATCCAGCTCAAAGCACATCGGTCCATGCTCTGTAGGTTTGGATCCATCCAGAAGAATCGGATTTCCCTGCAGCGCAAAACCGGTATAAAGATAAAGCTTTCCATCATCATCCATAAAAATCGCCGGATCAAACTGGAATGGCTCCCCTTTTTTTCCAATTGGAGTATTGTCTTTATAGTGTACGTAGCCGTAGAACTCATAATGACCTGCAGGTTTGTCACAGACCGCAACCGAGATCATCTTGGTTCCACCCATAAAATAATAAAGGTAAAAACGACCATCAGGCCCCTGCACCATATCCGGTGCAGCGAGGCCATTGGTCAGACGGATTCGCGGTGCCGCGGGATCCTGCTCTCTCTTATAGATACATCCTTCATATTTCCAGTTGCCCAGGTCATCCACCGGCGCTGACCAGCAGACGTAATCACCCAGGCAGAAATTCAGTCCGTTAAACAGGTCATGGGAACCGTAAATATAAATTCTTCCGTCTACGATATGCGGTTCCGCATCCGGTACATATTCGTAGCTTGGCAGATACGGGTTGAATGCCTGTTTTGTTTTCATCAAAATTCCTCCATATAATATACAATTCTGTTTCGTTACGCTTCCATTTTTCTTCTGTTCAGGAAACCGGAAATAATCGCAATCACAAGTGCCAGTACATAAGCTACAACAGCCACCTCAAAAGAAACGGTCAGCTTTGCGAGACCTACGCTGACGCTCTGAATATAAGATGCTGCGTTTTTTGCAAAAATGGCAGTTGCAACAGCTTCCAGAATCGCATAAACAATTGTCATGTTATCCCACATGGGGCGGTATCCCTTTGCCAGTGTCAGAATCATCTCCATAAGTCCTGCCACAACAGCGATTACGGTAAATACAATAATTACAGCTTCCAGATTATTTTTTTCAGTGCCATACATAATATATCCGATCAGTGCAACCACAAGGGCAATCACAGAAAGTCCTGATACATAAATGCCGGCTGCTGCTTTTCCAAAAAATTCCTTGATGCTCATCCATTCTTCCTCCTACTGCTCTTTTCTGATCTTACGTGCCTTACGGATGTAAAGTGCCAGACACAGAACTGTCAGTACACCGAAGAGTACATCCACACCGATCAGGCCTTTCTGCCATACAGTAAGTACATAATCTACACTTGTGCTGTCTGTTACACCATTCATAAGGTTGCTGTTTACATACGCATACAGTGTGTAATGAAGAGATTTTTTGATCCGGTTCTGGATGGCAAGATCATTCTTCACAGTCTTTGCATTCAGATCACTGTAGGAATCCAGGCTTGTATTAAGAAGAAGATCTGTTCCTGCAAGAAGTCCCTCTTCCCATCTCTGATAATCCTCAGAGGAAAGCATATCGGTATTCTCCCAGCCTTTGAATCCCCATTCATTTCTCACAAGTTCTGTGCTCAGACCTTCGCTCATTCCAACCCATGTACAGCCGATACGGTTGTATGCGTTCATAAGACCCTGGGCCTGTCCTTTTACAAAGCTGATCTGGAAACCACGGAGTTCGTTTTCACGGAGTGCCTGCTCATTTCCAAATGTAGCAACACCACTTCTGTTTACTTCCTGGTTGTTAAATGCAAAGTGCTTCGGTGCAAGGATGCATCCTTTCTCCTGCGCTTTCAGGATCTCGGAAGCTCCCAGCTCTCCTGTCAGGACACTGTCCTCGGAAAAATACTCCTGGTTTCTTCCACAGTACGGTGTACGGTGCAGGTTCAGTCCTGGTGCATAAATGGTTGTGATATTGCTCCACAGAGAATCCTCCGCAAAAATATCTCCCTGCTCCGCTGCAAGATCTTTATTGAAGGTTGCCGCAAGTGTAGGCTCTGTCGGAAATGTTCCGCATTCATAAGATGCATTCTCATCCTTGGAAGAAACATAACATGGATCCCCGGACTCGCTTGCTTTCCAGTAAGTAGAAAGTGTTTTTCCACCAAATGCATCCAGAATTCCATTCGGTCCGTCTGCATCACAGCCACCTACCAGGTCAATGGAAGCGATCGGCTCAATACCGGATCCACCAAGCTGGATAAAATTGCATGCCTCGTCCAGGCTGATCTGGCTGAGCAGCTGATCCCATTTCTCATCGTCATAATCAAGGCCTTTCAGATCAATAATGTGAAGATCACCGTCTTGTCCCCATTTCACCTCAGAGGTGTCATCGTCTTTGGAAACCGTATAGGTATCTCCTTTGATCAGCTTCTGCATATCTTCAGTAGCTTCAACACTGTCATAAGCTTTCGGCCAGGTTGCCTCCCAGTCATTTCTGGAAAGATAGGTAACTGTTCCATCCTTAAAATTATTAAGATCTGCCTCTTCAAACTGGTTCGTAATCTCATTTCCTGTTGCAGAAGACATTGCATAAGTAGTTGTATCAAGACTGTCCTCTTTATAGGACACTGCCAGATCTTTATTTCCATCTGCATCCATACCATCTGCAGTTGTATAACCTTTTGCCGCAAGGATATTATTCAGTGCATCATGTGCGCCGTTTCCAACTGCGAAATAATAGTCACCTGCGTCCATAATATAGGTCTTTGCTGTTGTATAATCATAGCTTGCAAAATATTCCTTCGGAGCTGTAACTTCCACAGTTTCGGACTCACCCGGTTTCAGCTCTTTTGTTTTCTCAAAACCAACCAGCTGAACGGAAGCTTTTTCCACATTGTTTTCTTTGTCATAGTCTGTATAAGGAGTCTGTGCATAAAGCTGTACTACATCTTTGCCCGCCACATCTCCTGTATTTTTCACCTCAACGGAAACAGTTACGGAATCGCCCTCATAATCGAAGTTTTTGATATTCTGCTCAAATGTTGTGTAGGAAAGTCCGTAGCCGAATCCATAGGAAACTTCCTCATCATAGTTCCAGGTACCATTATCATTGGAAGCTCCTGCCGCACTGTCTGCATTTCCCTGTTTCAGAACCGTGTCTTCATATCTTGTTTCATAATATTTATACCCTGTGTAAATGCCTTCGCTCTCTACCAGATAGTTGGAGCCACTGTAATTGGATGCCCCAAAATTGTCTTCTGTGGCATTTGTGAACGTATAGCTTCCGAAGTTTACCATAGCCGGTGAGGAAACAGAGCTTACTGCATAAGTATCCGGCAGATGTCCGGAAGGACTTACCTCGCCTGTGAGAACGGATGCAACTCCCTGAAGTCCTACAGTTCCAGGTTCACCGATCCAGAGAATACTGTCGATATCTTTATCCTCCTTCAGTTCCTCGATCTCCATAGGATTGTCAGAGTTGATAAGAACAATGACCTTGTCAAAATTCTTCTTTGCTTCATTAATCATGTCTCGCTCTACATCCTGAAGTCCAAGTGCCAGATGTGTTCCGTCACCATCCTGCACATTATCTGTGCTGGTTCCGAAATCATCGGCCTCACTGCCCTGGCGTCCGATCACAACAACTGCCGCATCATTATAATCACTGTAGCTCCCACGCTCGGTATCTGTGTATTTCTCAACAGGAACTTCACCTGTACGGATCGTCTGAGCTTCCATCTCGGCACCTGTAAAACCAAACCATGTTGGTGCAAGTGCCATACGCTTGTAATCTTTACTCATCTTCTCATAGAAGCTCCACATAGTAGGATTTACCTGAATTCCCGCATTTTCAAAGCAGTCCTTGAAACTTAAATCCTGTTTTGCAGGGGAACTGCTTCCTACTGTTCCGCCATATACAGGCGCATAACTTGTCATTCCAAAAAGAGTTACCTTTGGAGAATTTTTAAGAGGAAGTGCCTGGTTATCATTTTTCAGAAGCACCGTTCCTTCTTCCTGGATCTTTGTCATAACATCATTTCTGGCATTGATAAGATCTGTTGTGTTGTCATAATCCGACTTGTAATAATAGGCATCATCGCTGTCGCTGGTCTCACCGGAAACGGAAATATTCGTTGTTCCCAGATATTCATTGATCTTTGATGCCCATGCATTGGCAATGGTCGTTGTTCCAAGTGCCACTACCAGCAGCGAGGATGTGAGGCCTGTAAGACCACGCAGAGCCCTTGTGGATCGTTTGTTCTTCATCTTCTCTTTCCTCCCGAAGTTCTGTTTATCAGTTGTATGGAGTATAGCATTGAATTTTCATTCTTTTGCATTTTTATCGCCAACGGTAATTTTTTGAACGCAATCGGAATCAGATTTTTGTATAGTTTCACTATGCATTATTTATATTGCACATATTTTTTGTATAGTTTTTATGCAATTTTCACAAGTATAAAGTAGGCACGTTCCGTAGTCTGCCTGTGGATCTTTATCTTTGCATCGGGACGATACAGCTGTATGTATTCTTCTCATCCTCAACACGTACCACTGCATTGCCGCTTTCTCTCATACGTATCACAGCCATAGCTTCTCCGTAATACGTCTTTGTGGTATCCTGTGCATAATTTCCTTCCACATACGCGCAGGCGCTGCCAAGGCCTTCCAGAGTTCCGTTCTCTACAGAAACCTTTAGCTCATGTTTTTCCATGGGTTTCCAGTTTCCCTGACTGTCCGTATACTGCAGCGGAATAAAAACAAGTTCTCCCGGTTTTGCTGTTTTCGTTTCCGGATGAATCGACAGCATCGTATCTTTTTCTGCTGTTTTCAATGTCTGTCGTCCCAGCTCACATCCGTTTTCACTGTAAGAGATTGCTGTGATCTCACCGTCATGATAGGTTACATTAAATTTTGTCCTGCATTTTTTTACTTTTTTCCGGCCTGCAGTTTTTCCGTTGATTTTAAGTTCCACCTCTGCTGCCCGGGCAAAAACTTCCACTTCTGCACTCTCACCATCACAGCCACGCCAGGACCAGCTCTCCACAGCTTTCGTAAGTGCCCATCCTGTAAGCTGAAGTTTTTCTTTCTGATATACAGGCTTCACCGCAATAAAAGGCCCCTTTGCCTGTTCAAACGCGACTCTTGTGTAAGCAGCCTCGGCTCTTGGTTTTCCAAGAAGATCAATACGTCCGTTATTTCCTGTCATTCTGGTATGCGGCTCCAAACCTTTATAATCACTGTACTCTGCCGCACCATCACCGGTTTCGCCGATATAATCCCATCCGGCCCATACAAAATCTCCGATAATCCGGTTATTCTTTTTTGCAATCTCCCAGAAATCATAGGCATCCTTACAGAAGGTCTCACTTCCCAGAATCAGACGTTTCGGATATTTTCTTAAATCATGTTTATAACGGAAGATCCCGTAATTATATCCTGCAACATCCATGGCTGCATAGGCATCTTTTGTCTTCCAGTCACATGGAGGAAGGGTAGCTCCCATTTTCATGAAATAATCTCCTGCAAGGCATGCCAGTGTATTATAGAATTCACTTCCTACCGGCTTTTTCTTTTTTGAAGCATCTTTTGCCGCATTTTCTGCTGTTTTTTCCGCCTTATCATCACTGTATACACCAAGACCGATGGAACTTAAGAAATTAAAGAAAATGTTAATTCCACAGGTAACCGGTCTTGTGCCATCCAGGCTGTGAAGATATTCAGTCATACATCTGGTAAAAGCAATTCCCTTTTTCTGTGCTGTCTCGGCAACTTCATTTCCTGTAGAATACATAATCACAGACGGATGGTTGAAATCCTTTTCCACCATATCTTTAAGATCCTGTTTCCACCAGTCCTTCAGTTCTGTGGCATAATCATATTTTGTCTTGTGAATATACCAGACATCCACATACTCATCCATCATCAGCATTCCCTGACGGTCACAGGCATCCAGAAATGCTCTGGAGCACGGATAATGAGAAGAACGGATGGCATTGTATCCGTTCTCCTTCAGAATACGTACCTTTCTCTCTTCTGCTTCCGGAAATGTACATGCTCCAAGAAGTCCGTTGTCGTGATGAACACAGGCTCCCCGGAGAATCACCCGCTTTCCGTTTATGGTCATTCCCTCCCGTTCATTCCAGTGAAGGGTGCGCACTCCAAAATGCTCTGTCACCTGGTCGTTTCCAAATGCTGCATTTAAGGTATACAGATGTGGAGAATCCGGACTCCAGCGCTTCACATCCGGGATTTCCAGAAGGAATACTGCTTTCTGCTCCTGGCCATTACTTTTGGAAACTATTCTCTTTTCCGATATTTTTTCTATCGCAGCCACGATCTGTTCTCCATCCAGAATCTGAACTTTCACAGTCCCTGGAATTGATGTTTTCACCTCCACCTGAATCTGCGCCGGCTCCAGACTGACCGTCTGAATGCGGATTCCATTTACCGGAATGTGTTCTTTTTCTCCCAGATAGAGATTTACCGGACGGTAAATTCCTGTTCCGGAATACCACCGGCTGTTGGGCTGATCTGCATTTCTGGCAATCACGCGGATCGTATTCTCTGCTCCGTACTGTAGAAATTCATTCAGCTCCACATAAAAGTTTGTGTATCCATAGGGGCGAAATGCCGCTTTTTTTTCATTAATATAAATTTCCGCATCATGATATACACCTTCAAACTCCAGAACTGCTTCTTTATCCACATCTTCTGCCGGGACAAAAAATCTCTTTGTGTATTCATAATCGCCGCCAATATACCAGCCGATATTTCCTTCTCCCTGACTTTCTTCGCTGCGCTGCTCACTGCGCATGGCATCATGAGGCAGCGTTACTTTTTTCTCCGGTTCTTCTCTTGTCAGACATCTGCAGATCCAGTTTTTGTTAAAATCTCTTTTTTCCATCTTTTATCCCTTTTCTCTCATACAATAAAAAACCGGGCAGCACATTCTTCTGTGTTGTCCGGCTGCGTTCTCTCTGTAATAAACTATAACTGCTGCATTCCGAAAATGCAAACACAGTTGACGGTCAAAACCTGACCGTTCACGGAGAGACGATTTTAGTTATTAATTATATAAATCCTTTTTTTCGTACCTTCCGGTAAACCAGGATCTGATACAGCACAACGCTGATCCATCCGATTCCCGTAGCAAAGGCAACCGCCTCAAGTCCCATCCTGCCAATAAGCAGATACGACAGAACCACGCGAATGGAAATATGCAGCGTGCTTCCAATCACCGGGACGGAAATCTTTCCGATTCCACGGAAGAATCCCACCCCTGCGTTTCCGATGAAATTCAGGATATAAAAGACAGATACCACATTCATATACAATACGGCATTTTTCATTACGGTTTCTGACGGATTCCCCATGAAAAGCTGTACCGCGCCTCTTGTCAGGGTTGCCTGCAGGACAGACAGAATGATGACAAATACGATCATCAGCCCAAGCCCCTGATGAAATCCTTTTAGCGCTCTCTTTTTATCTCCTGCGCCACGGTTCTGGGCCACGAATACAGAGATTGCTGTGGAACCGCTGTCTCCGAAGGAATTGGAAAATCCTTCAATTCTGGTGGTCGCCGTATATGCGGAAATGATCTCTGTTCCACCGGAGTTTACCGCTCCCTGGACCAGCATCTTTCCAATGTAGATACTGGACTGATGAAGGGCAGACACCGCCCCGAAATTGGCTGTCCGCTTCAGAAGCGGCAGATCCATTCCCATATCCTTCCGGCTGAAGAAAAAAATTGGATGTTTTTTCCTCATGATCCACAGGCACACTCCTGCGGAAAAAAGCTGGGCAATCACAGTTGCAAGAGCGGTTCCGGCAGTTCCCATATGCAGTCCCAATACAAAAGCAACATCCAACGCCAGATTCATGCACATGGCAATAAAAAGGGTCCATAACGGTGTTTCCGTATCCCCGGCAGCTCGGAGCACCGCAGAGCACCAGTTATAGAGAAAGGTGGCAGGAAGTCCGATAAAAATGATCCGAAGATATGCCACAACATAAGGCTCTACCTCCAGCGGTGTCTGGATCAGGCCCAGCACCGGATACAGAACCAGAAGGCTTACAATACTCAAAACAATGGTAAAGCCCCCTCCCGCACTCAGCGAAAGGAAGCTTTCTTTTCGAAGTTTTTCATAATTTTTCTGCCCGTAGAGTTCTGCAAAAATAATGGACATTCCATTACATCCACCATTGAGAATAAAGATAAACAGATTCATGATGCTGCCCGCAACACCAATGCCCGCAAAGGCCTCCGTTCCCACATATCTTCCCACGATAAAAGAATCTATGGTGTTGTAAAACTGCTGCAGGATATTTCCAAGTACCAGAGGAATGGTCAGCGCGATCAGTTCCCTCCGGATATTCCCATGCAGCAGATCCTGTGTATTTTTCATTTCAGTGCCTCTTTTTCAGAAAAACTCAATTCCCATCAGTGTCAACCCCTGTGCCGGAGCTGTGGGGCCTGCTGCAGCCCGGTCACAGGCTTTGAGGATTTTGTCCATCCGTTCCGGAGGATACTGCCCGTTTCCGATCTCAATCAGGGTACCGGAAATAATACGCACCATATTGTAAAGGAATCCGGTTCCGGAAACACGGATGGTCACCATATCCCCGTCTCTCCACACATCCATGGAAGTGATGGTACGGATGGTTGTCTTCACCTGAGCGCCGGAGCCGCAGAAACTGGCAAAATCATGGCGCCCGATCAAATAAGAAGTTGCCTCCTTCATCTTTTCCACATCCAGCTTGTAATGGTAAAAATACGAATACAGTCTTTCTGTGGGAACCGGGAATTTCCGGTTCAGGATACGGTACTCATATGTTTTTTCACTGTCACAGTAGCGGGGATGGAAATCCGGCTCCACCTCCTCAGAAAGCTGGATACGGATATCTTCCGGAAGTCTCTGGTTCAGTGCATAGGAAAACTTTTCTCCGGGGATCCTGGACTCGGTATCAAAAACCGCCACATTTCCAAGGGCATGTACCCCTGCATCTGTACGGCTGGCACCGATAGTCTCTATCTTTTCTCCAAGCAGTTCACTTAAGGTATCGTTTAATACACCCTGGATGGTCGTTCCGTTTGGCTGTGTCTGCCAGCCGGAATAATGCGTTCCATCGTAAGCCACTACAAGTCCTACTCGTTTCATAAAATACTATACCTCCTGTGGTTACAGTCCCACTACACGGAACACCACTCCAACTGCAAGATATGCCACAAGGATTACAAATGCAATGTAATCTCTCTTCTCATAATGCAGCGGTTTCATCTGAGTTCTGTGATCGCCGCCGTGGTAACATCTGGCTTCCATAGCCATGGCAAGGTCATTGGCACGGCGGAACGCAGAAATAAACAGCGGAACAAGAAGGGGTACCATGTTTTTTGCCTTCTGGATCAGGTTTCCGTTTTCGAAATCCGCGCCTCTGGCGATCTGTGCCTTCATGATCTTATCGGTCTCCTCAAGAAGGATCGGGATAAAACGAAGGGCAATGGACATCATCATGGCGATCTCATGAACCGGTACACGGATCTTGTTCAGTGGGCGGAGAAGTCTCTCCAGACCGTCGGTAAGGTGATTCGGTGTGGTGGTCAGTGTCATGATAGATGATCCGATCACAAGATAAACAAGACGGATTGCCATTCTTCCTGCAAGAACAAGGCCTTCCTTTGTAACCTTGATGATTCCGAAACGCCACAGCACTTCACCAGGCGTCAGGATAATGTTGAACACAACGGTGATCAGAAGGATCATCACGATGGCCTTCAGACCTTTAAACATGAATTTCACAGGAACTTTGGAGATTGCGATCATGGCTACCAGAAATACGGTTGCCACCGCATATCCAAGAAATGTATGGAACAGGAACACGGAAATCAGAAATCCCAGAGTTCCCAGAAATTTGGTCCGTGGATCCAGTCTGTGAAGAACGGATTTGGCCGGATAATACTGGCCGATAGTAATATCTCTGATCATTTTTCCGCTCCTCCTTTTTTCAGTAATGGAGAATTTGCTGCTTTCAGCGCGACAAGAATACTGTTTCTGGCTTCCTCCACTGTCGTGGCATCTGCATCCACCTTCATTCCGTGTTCCTTCAGAGCATGCATGATATAGGTGATCTGCGGTGCTGCAAGTCCCATGGTTTCCAGTTCTTTATAATGGGAAAAAACCTTCTTGGGCTCATCATCGAATACCGCTTCTCCATGGTTCATAACAATGAGACGCTCCACATATTTTGCAATGTCTTCCATGCTGTGGGACACCAGAACAATGGTGATTCCTCTCACTTTATGAAGTTCCGCGATCTGGTCCAGGATATCGTCCCTGCCTTTCGGGTCAAGGCCTGCTGTTGGCTCGTCCAGGATCAGGATCTTCGGGTTCATGGCAAGTACACCTGCGATAGCTACTCGTTTTTTCTGACCGCCGGAAAGCTCGAATGGAGATTTTTTGAAATTGGACTCTTTTACTCCAACCTGTGTCAGTGCCTGTTTTGCCTCTTTCTCTGCTTCCTCCCTGGAAAGTCCCTGGTTCATAGGACCAAAGCATACATCGGAAAGCACATCGTTTTCAAAGAGCTGATGCTCCGGATACTGGAACACCAGGCCGACTTCGCTTCGGAGCTGCTTCCGGTCGTATTTTTCTGCCCACACATCTTCTCCGTTATACAGAATCTGGCCGGATGTGGGCTGTACCAAAGCGTTCAGATGCTGGATCAACGTGGATTTTCCGCTTCCTGTGTGTCCGATGATTCCGATAAACTGGCCATCCGGGATCACAAGGCTGACATCTTTCAGCGCATGGCTCTCATAGGCTGTCCCGGGGCTGTAGGTATAGGTTACATTTTTTAATTCGATTGACATAATGCGCTCACCAGCTCCTCTGTAGTCAGTATTCCATCCGGAACATCCACGCCGGATTTCTTCAGTTCATATGCAAGAAGTGTCACCTGCGGTACATCCAGACCATATTTCTTCAGGGTATCCACCTGGGAAAAAATCTCCTTCGGATTTCCCTGCATTACAACATTTCCGCTGTCCATGACATAGACACGGTCTGCATGGATCACTTCCTCCATATAATGAGTGATCAGGATAACGGTTACTTTTTCCTTACGGTTCAGTTCCCGCACGGCCTCCAGAACTTCTTTTCGTCCGTTGGGATCCAGCATGGCGGTTGGCTCATCCAGAATGATACACCGCGGACGCATGGCCATCACACCTGCAATGGCTACACGCTGTTTCTGACCGCCGGAAAGTTTGTTTGGTGACTGATAACGATAAGCTGTCATGCCGACTTTTTCCAGACTGTCATCCACACGTTTCCAGATATCGTCTGTAGGAATTCCCATGTTTTCCGGGCCAAATCCCACATCTTCTTCTACCACTGTTCCTATGATCTGGTTGTCCGGATTCTGAAATACCATTCCCGCCTTCTGGCGTACTTTCCAGAGTTTGGTCTCTCTGGCAGTATCGATCCCGTCCACCAGCATGGTTCCCTCTGTTGGGATCAGAAGCGCATTCATATGCTTCGCCAGTGTGGATTTTCCGGAGCCGTTATGTCCCAGAACTGCCACAAATTCTCCTGCTTCAATGTCCAGGTTTACATCATTGACTGCACGCTGCATGTCTACCACATTGCCATCGTCATCATATCTCTGATAGTCAAATCCCAGCTTGAGCGCCTTGATAATTCCCATCTTTTTGTTCTCCTTAATCCTCTGTAGCTGCCGGTTCAGCAAGTCCGGTCAACTCGTCGATCAGTGCCCATATCTCGTCTCTTCCCTGCTTGGTCTCCGCAGAAAACGGAAGGATCTTTCCTTCTTTCGGAAGGCCCAGTCCGGTACGGATCTCCTTGAGGCTTTTTGCCACCTGGCTGCGTTTCAGCTTGTCAAGTTTGGTTGCGATGATCACCGGTTCATATCCGTTGTGGCAGATCCAGTCATACATCTGCTTGTCATTGGCAGAAGGTTTGTGGCGGATATCCACCAGAAGAAAAACTGCCCGGAGCTCTTTGGAATTATGAAGATAGCCCTCGATCATTTTTCCCCATTTTTCCTTCTCTGCCGCGGAGACTTTGGCGTAGCCGTAGCCTGGCAGGTCTACGAGATACATTGCTTCATTGATATTGTAAAAATTGATGGTCTGTGTTTTTCCAGGCTGTGCGCTGGTTCTTGCCAGGGCCTTGCGGTTCATCAGACCATTGATCAGGGAGGATTTCCCTACATTTGATTTTCCCGCAAAAGCTACCTCCGGCCTTCCTGTGTCCGGGATCTTGCTTGTGATTCCGCAGACAATATCCAGTGATACGTTTTTGATTACCATTCGTTGTTCCTCCCTTTTCTCGGAAAAGCCCTGTCCTGAAAAACAGGGCAGGGTTTTTTCTGTTTTTGTTTATGCAAGAGCTTCACCAAGAACTTCTTTCATGTTATCCACAAACTGGATATTCAGCCCCTGGATAATCTCTTTATCCATCTCCTCAATATCCGGACGGTTTTTTTCCGGAACAAGGACTTCTTTTATCTTTGCGTATTTGGCTGCAAGCAGCTTCTCTTTCAGTCCGCCAATTGGAAGCACGCGGCCTCTTAAGGTAATTTCACCGGTCATGGCAAGATCTGCACGCACCGATTTTTCGATAATTGCGGACATCATGGCAGTTGCCATGGTTATACCTGCAGACGGGCCGTCTTTTGGAACGGCACCTTCCGGGATATGTACATGCATATCATGTTTCTGGAAAAATTCCGGATCGATCTTATACTGATCTGCTACGGAACGGATATAACTGATACCGGCCTGAGCAGATTCTTTCATTACATCGCCCAGCTGTCCGGTGAGAAGCAGTTCTCCTTTTCCAGGCATGATGTTGACCTCAATCTGAAGGGTATCACCGCCTACCTGTGTCCAGGCAAGACCACGTGCGATTCCGATCTCATCTTTCTCATTGGCCATCAGATAGTTGTAGCGTTCTTTTCCAAGGAATTTGGAAATATTTCTGGATGTGACCACAACTTTATCCTTGCCCTCTTCCATAAGGGCACGTGCTGTCTTCCGGCAGATACGTCCGATATTCCGCTCCAGGGAACGGACTCCCGCTTCCTTGGTATAGTTGTTGATCAGCTTGCCGAGAGCTGCCGGCTGGATCACCAGTTTTCCTTCCGGAATCCCATTGATCTCCATCTGTTTCGGAATGAGATGTTCCCTTGCGATATGTTCCTTCTCATTCTCCGTATATCCTGGAATTTCCATCAGTTCCATACGGTCAAGAAGAGGTCTCGGAATCCCCTGTACATCGTTGGCTGTTGCGATAAACAGTACCTCGGAAAGATCCTGCGGAATCTCCACATAGTGATCGTTGAACTTACTGTTCTGCTCCGGATCAAGGACTTCCAGAAGTGCTGCGGAGGTATCTCCCTTATAGTCACTGCTGGTTTTGTCGATCTCGTCAAGAAGCATCAGCGGATTGCTGACTCCGACTTCTTTCAGTGCTACCGTGATCCTTCCAGGCATGGCGCCCACGTAAGTTTTTCTGTGTCCACGGATTTCCGCCTCATCACGAACACCACCAAGACAGATACGGACGTATTTCTTGTTCATGGCTTCCGCCACAGAACGTGCGATAGAAGTTTTTCCGGTTCCGGGAGGCCCCACCAGACAGAGGATCGGGCTCTTTCCCTTATGGGTCAGTTTCCGAACCGCAAGAAATTCCATGATGCGCTCTTTGACCTCTTTCAGTCCGTAGTGGCCTTCTTCCAGCACCTTCCATGCATTCTCAAGATCCTCGGAATCCTCGGATTTTTTGTTCCACGGAAGTGCGAGAACGGTTTCCAGATAGCCACGCTGCACGGTTGCTTCTGCGGCACTGGCTGCCATTCCTTTAAAACGGCTGATCTCTTTGGATATCTTCTCTTTTACCTCATCGGATGCATCCAGTTCTTTCAGCTGTTTCTTAAACTCCTCGATATCATCTGCGGTATTGTCCTCACCCAGCTCTTCACGGATGGTTTTGAGCTGTTCACGGAGGATATACTCTCTCTGGTTCTTATCAATATGAGATTTCACTTTGCGCTGGAGATCTTTGGTGATATGGATCACTTCGATCTCACTGCCAAGAAGTGCACCCAGGATTTCATAACGGTCATTCAGCGACACTGCTTCCAGAAGTTTCTGCTTGTTCTGATAGGACATCGGAAGATTCACCGCGATCTGATCGATAGTCTCCTTAACATCCTCGATCATCATAATCTGTGTTACCAAATCCTTGCTTACTTTTCCGCTTTCTCTGCAATATCTCTGGAAAAGTTCCCGGATGCTGCGAAGCATGGCGTCCTTGACCGGCTCCGGATAATCCTCTTCCTGTGCGGTAACGATCTCACATTCCGCTTTCAGGTAGGGTTCTTCCTGCTCAAGACTCAGGACTTCCGCCCGGTCCAGTCCCTCTACCAGAACCCGGTAAAGATCCTGCGGAAGTTTCACTACCTGCTTAATATAGGCAACGGTACCTACCTGATACAGATCGGTAAGTCCCGGTGTTTCCACCTCAGGATCTTTCTGTGTCAGCAGAAAAACCTTCTGGTCATGAAGCATGGCTGCTTCCACGGCACGGATGGATTTCTCTCTGCTCACATCAAAATGTACGATCATCTCCGGAAGGACCGTAGTCCCCCTGAGAGCGATCATTGGCAATATATTGACCTGATTTGTCATGAATGTCATTCCCTTCATCAAGCTGTTTCCGGCTTGCCTTTCTTTCTCGAACGGGATGTTTTGTGTCCTGCTTTCTTGGCAGGAGTTTTGGCCTCCCCGTGGATGATCTCCGGCTCTCCGGTTCCCTCCACTGCCTCTTTTGTGACGATACATTTGCGGATGGTATCGTCAGAAGGTGTCTTGTACATCAGATCCATCAGGGTATGCTCCATGATGGCACGAAGTCCTCTGGCACCTGTTTTTCTCTCAAGAGATTTCCGGGCAACTGTCTCAAGTGCCTCATCCTGGAATTCAAGCTCCACACCGTCCAGCTCAAAAAGCTTATCATACTGCTTGGTAAGGGAATTCTTAGGCTCTTTTAAGATGCGGATCAGTGCCTCTTCATCCAGAGAATCCAGTGTCACAACAACCGGAACTCGTCCGATAAACTCCGGAATCAGACCAAATTTGATAAAGTCTTCCGGCATAACTTCCTTCAGAACTTCTCCTACATTGCGGTCTTCCTTCTCGGAAACCTCTGCTCCGAAGCCGATGGATTTGGTATCCTGTCTGGCCTCAATGATCTTCTCCAATCCGTCAAAAGCACCGCCGCAGATGAACAGAATATTGGTAGTATCAATCTGGAGAAACTCCTGGTGTGGATGTTTTCTTCCGCCCTGTGGAGGCACACTTGCAACGGTTCCTTCCAGAATTTTCAGAAGTGCCTGCTGTACGCCCTCACCGGACACATCTCTGGTAATGGATGTATTCTCGGATTTTCTTGTGATCTTGTCGATCTCATCAATATAAATAATTCCGTACTGTGCACGTTCAATATCATAATCTGCCGCCTGAATAATCTTCAGAAGAATATTCTCAACATCCTCGCCAACATAGCCTGCCTCTGTGAGAGTAGTGGCATCTGCGATGGCAAAAGGAACATTCAGAAGTCTTGCCAGTGTCTGTGCAAGAAGCGTCTTACCGGAACCTGTCGGACCAAGCATCAGAATATTACTCTTCTGCAGCTCCACATCCAGATTTTTGGAAGCAAGAATTCTCTTGTAATGATTGTAAACAGCTACAGAAAGTGCCTTCTTGGCATCATCCTGGCCGATGACATATTCGTCCAGAATGCTGTGAATCTCTTCCGGTTTCAGAAGGTTGATCCCTGTTTCGTAATCTGCTTCATGGTCATACATATTAAATTCTTCTTCCATGATCTCGGAACAGATACCGATACATTCATCACAAATATATGCCCCATCCGGACCTGCGATCAGTTTTCGTACCTGATCCTGGGTCTTATGGCAAAAGGAGCATCTTACCTTTCCTTCTCTTACTTTATCTGCCATATCTTTTTGTTTCCTTTCTAAACGTAAATGTCCGTCTCTCGCAGACATTTAAAATTCCTTTTTAAAGCAAGATAAGACTCCTGTGTCTTTACAGGAGTCTTTTCTTACGCATTATTTGTGGATGACAACACCATCGATCAGGCCATATGCCTTCGCTTCTTCCGCGGTCATATAATTATCACGGTCAGTATCCTTCTCCACAATCTCAAGAGGCTGTCCGGTATTCGCAGAAAGAATCTCGTTCAGCTTCTTTTTGGTTTTTGCGATCTGGTCAGCTACGATCTGGATCTCTGTAGCCTGCCCCTGTGCACCGCCTGACGGCTGGTGAATCATGATCGTTGAATTCGGCAGTGCGTATCTCTTGCCTTTGGCACCGGAGGACAGGAGAAAAGCTCCCATGCTGGCTGCCATTCCAAGGCAGATAGTAGATACATCGCACTTGATATACTGCATTGTATCGTAGATTGCCATTCCGGCAGTTACAGAACCGCCCGGGCTGTTAATATAAAGCTGAATATCCTTGGAAGGATCTTCCGCTTCCAGGAAGAGAAGCTGTGCAACGATCAGGTTCGCGCTGACATCGTTTACCTCTTCTCCAAGGAAAATGATTCGGTCCTTAAGAAGTCTTGAATAGATATCGTAACTTCTTTCTCCTCTGCTGGTCTGCTCAATGACGTAAGGTACTAAACTCATTTTGCCCTCCATTTCCGAGGTTTATTACGCCTCTACAGCTGCATCGGCAACTAATGTAACAGCTTTCTGAACAGCCATATCTTTCTTCATCTGCTCCATCTCGTTCTCACCGATGAGTTCTTTTAATTTGTCTGCTTCCATCTTGTACATCTCTGCCATCTTGGAGATCTCTTCGTTAACCTCTTCCTCTGTTGGCTGGATGTTCTCTACCTCAGCGATCTTCTCAAGAACAAGTCTTGTCTGGATTCTCTTAAGAGCCTGTGGCTTCATGTCTTCCATCATCTTGTCAACGCTCTGGCCTGTGAACTGGAAGTACTGCTCCATGGAAAGACCCTGGGACTGCATTCTTCTTGCGAAGTCGTCAAGCATCTGACGTGTCTGTGTCTCGATCATTGCCTCCGGAATATCCATCTGGGCATTCTCGATTACTTTATCTACTGCTGCGTCCTCTTTAGCACGGCGAGCATCTTCTGCTTTCTTCTCTGTCAGGTTCTTCTTAACGTCTTCTTTGTACTCAGCAAGTGTATCAAACTCAGATACATCTTTAGCGAAATCATCGTCAAGCTCCGGAAGCTCTTTTGCTTCGATCTTCTTAACGTCGCACTGGAATACAGCTTCTTTACCAGCGAGCTCTTTTGCCTGATACTCTTCTGGGAATGTTACTTTAACTTCTACGTGATCACCTGTGTTGGCACCAACAAGCTGCTCCTCGAATCCCGGGATGAATGTGTTGGAACCAAGTGTCAGCGGATAGTCTGTTCCTTTACCGCCCTCAAATGCCTCTCCGTCTACGAAGCCCTCGAAATCGATAGTTGCTGTGTCGCCGTTCTCAGCTGCACGATCCTCAACTGTGATTGTTCTGGAGTTCTTCTCCTGCTCTTTCTTAAGCTCTGCCTCAACTTCCTCGTCTGTTACTTCTGTCTCAGACTTCGGAACCTCAAGTCCTTTATAGTCGCCAAGAGTTACCTCTGGTTTGGTAGCTACTTCTGCTGTAAAGATAAATGGTTTGCCAGGCTCAACCTGTGTTACATCGATCTTAGGCTGGGAAACGATCTCAAGATCACACTCAGCAAGTGCTTTGCTGTAATGCTCAGGAATCAGAGCGTTAGCAGCATCCTCAAGGAATACTCCCTTGCCGTACATCTGCTCGATCATTTTTCTAGGAGCTTTTCCTTTACGGAATCCCGGAATGGAAATTCTGCCTTTCGCTTTCTGATATGCATTCTGCATTGCTTTGTCAAGATCCTCGGCGGAAACCTCGATTGTAAGTTTCGCCATGTTTTTCTCCATTTTTTCCACCTGTAAACTCATGTTTCTTGTTCCTCCTTAATTATATCGAGTAAATACCTTATATAAATAGTTAACACTCGCATTTTATATATTTACAGTCATTTCTGTAGTATAGCATAATCCCTGTAAAAACGCCAGTATTTTTTTCATCATACATCGCTCTTATCAGGCTGTAAATTCCCTGTTTTTAATAAAAAATCTCCGTTGAATATACCACAGACTCTGCGATTTCCTCTGCTTTCGCTCTTCCTTCCAGCTGGCGGATCAGAGAAAGGCTGAAATCAATAGCAGTTCCAAGGCCTCTGCTGGTGGTTACATTTCCATCTACCACAACCGGTTCCAGGGATGTTTTTGCGCTTGTAAGCTGCTCCATCACAGATGGATAGGAAGTAGCATTTCTGCCCTTCAGGAAGCCAAGTCTCTCGAATACTCCCGGTGCGGCACAGATAGCAGCCACTTTTCCGCCTTTCTGGTAAAAACCGGTGAGAAGATCTGTCAGCGGTTTGTATTCCTCGAGATATTTTGTTCCAGGCATTCCTCCCGGGATTACCAGCATGTCCGCATCAGAGAAATCACATTCTCCGAATGTACGGTCTGTAAGGAGGTGGATTCCATGGGAAGTTTTAATCTCTTTTGTCTCTTTAATAGACACTGTCTGAATATCAATTCCGGCTCTCCGCATCAGATCTACCACTGTCAGTCCTTCGATATCTTCAAAACCATCTGCGAAAAAAATATATACTTTGCTCATAATGTTTTCCGTCCTTTCTTTTTATATTATTCCGGTACTGTCCGGAGGTTTTTTCACTCCCTTTCATAATGCTTTTTTCTATAAAAAATGTCAAGAAAATTTGCAGAGTAAGTCCGTTGCAAATTATATTTTTTTCATGTAAACTGAGGGCAGTATATTTGCAGGAGGAATCGGTTATGGAAATTGAACGTAAATTTCTTATTGAAAAAGAAAATCTGCCGGAAAACCTGGCTTCTTATCCCTGTCATCGAATCGAGCAGGGTTATCTCTGTACCTCGCCGGTAGTCCGCATCCGCAGACAGGACGATGACTATTTTCTCACTTATAAATCCAAAGGACTGATGGCACGCGAGGAGTACAATCTTCCACTCACAGCAGAGGCCTATGAACACCTGAAGCCCAAGGCAGACGGAATCCTCATCACAAAAGACCGTTATGTAATCCCGGAAAAAGACGGGCTTTTTATTGAACTGGATGTGTTCCACGGAAAATATGAGGGCGTTCTTCTGGCTGAAGTAGAATTTCCCACAGAGGACGCAGCCAACGCCTACACTGCACCGGACTGGTTCGGAGAAGATGTAACCTATTCTACAAAATATCATAACAGCACCATGAGCCAGGGCTGGTAAATCACACTTGTATTTCTTATTTCCAGTGCTATAATTAGTGATGCAGGCAGATATAGTTCATTGGTAGAACATCAGCTTCCCAAGCTGAGGAGGCGGGTTCGATTCCCGTTATCTGCTTTCATTGCCAAAGAGGGCACGCGAGTCAGGCGTGTCTTTTTTTATAAATGATTTTAAGGAGGATTTTATTATGAAGATTGGATTTATCGGATGCGGAAATATGGGTTCTGCCATGATCGGCGGCATTCTCCGCCAGGGAATTTTTTCCAAAGAGGAGATCATCGTTTCCAACCTTACCCCAGAGGGAAAAGCCCGCAGTGAAAAAAATCTCGGCGTTGTGACCACTCTGGATAACAACGAAGTAGTCAGATCCGCAAAAACTGTCGTTCTTGCCGTAAAGCCTCAGTTTTATGAGGAAGTTCTGAGTGAAGTCCACGACAGCCTTACCAAAGATCACACCATCATCGGCATCGCCCCTGGCAAGACCCTTGCATGGCTGGAAGAAAAAGCTGGTCTGCCTCTGAAAGTTGTCCGTTTTATGCCTAACACTCCTGCACAGGTTGGCGAAGGCATGACTGCCGTATGTGCCAACGAAAGAGTTTCTCAGGACGAACTGGCTGAAATCCTTAAGATCACAGACAGCTTCGGCTGTACCGAAGTAATCCCGGAACGTCTGATGGATGCCGCAGGCGCTGTAGGCGGCTGTGCACCGGCTTATGTGTTTATGTTTATCGAAGCTATGGCAGATGCCGCTGTAAGCCAGGGAATGCCCCGTAAACAGGCTTACAAATTCGCTTCCCAGACCGTACTTGGCAGTGCGAAGATGGTTCTGGAAACCGGCAGACATCCGGGAGACCTGAAAGACATGGTCTGCTCCCCTGCCGGAACTACCATTGAGGGTGTACGTACCCTGGAAAAAAACGGTTTCCGCAGCGCTGTATTCGAAGCGCTTACTGCTGCCGCTGAAAAAGGCAAGAAATTATAAAGAATTTTTTCAACAAAAAAACTCCCTGGTGAACCTGTAAAAAACAGGGTCCCAGGGGAGTTTCCATATAGTTTTTTTATTTACAGCAGCTCAATCAATGCGTCAATGTCTTCCATCTTCGTTCCCCAGCTTGTGGCAAAACGGATTACGGTATGATCTTCATCATATTTCTCCCAGAAATCAAACTGAACTTCTTTACCCAGTTCTTCTTTCTTCTTATTTTCCAGAACTACAAACTGCTGGTTTGTAGGAGAATCCAGATATAACTGATAGCCTTTTTCCTGAAGGGCTTTTTTCAGTTTCATAGCCGTTTCAATGGCATTTTTGCTGATCTTTGTATACAGATCATCGGTAAACAGCGTATCAAACTGAATTCCCAGAAGACGACCCTTTGCCAGAAGGGCTCCCTGCTGTTTCACCATGGTCATAAAATGTTTCGGAGCTTTTTTCGTAAAGACAACTGCCTCACCACAGAGTGCTCCTACCTTGGTTCCGCCGATATAAAATACATCGGTGTATCCGGCGATATCTTCCAGTGTCACATCGGTTTCCGGGCTTGCCAGACCATAGCCAAGTCTTGCTCCGTCCAGAAACAGCGGAAGATTGTATTTATGGCATACTTCTGAAATTTCTTCCAGTTCTTTCTTCGTATAAAGAGTTCCGTACTCTGTGGGATGGGAAATATAAACCATTCCCGGAAATACCATATGATCGTGGCTTTCATCCCCGTAAAAGGTTTCCACATAGTCTGTGATGCTTTCTGCTTTGATCTTCCCGTTTTCTGCCGGAAGTGTCAGTACCTTATGTCCTGTATATTCAATAGCTCCTGCCTCATGACAGCTTACATGTCCTGTCTGTGCAGCAAGAACTCCCTCATATCGATTCAGTACAGAACCGATAATCGTCGCATTGGTCTGCGTTCCTCCCACCAGGAAAAACACTTCCGCATCCGGGCAGCCACAGGCTTTACGGATTTTCTCTTTTGCAGAGTCGCAGTACTTATCTGTACCGTATCCGGAAAGTTTCTCCATGTTTGTCTCCACAAGTTTCTGAAGTACTGCCGGATGTGCTCCTTCGCAGTAATCGTTTACGAAAAATAACATTTTATTTTCTCCTCATCTGTATTCCCATTTTATTTCACTGTCTGCCCCGGAATGATTTTACAGGTAGAAAAAGATTTGAACTTACAGGAAATTGCGCCCTTCATCTCCTGCTCCAGGAAAAGCATAGCCACATATGCACGCTCCAGATGTTCCATCCGAAGTGTGGTAAGAAGGATATCTCCGGTAAGATAATCCGGGATCTCATCCACACCCAGAAGAGAAATGTCTTCTGGAACCGAAATCTTCTTCTGCCGTAACGCACGCATCACTCCAATGGAAATTTGATAATTTTCCATGATAAAAGCATCCGGCAATTCATGAGTATCCAGATATTTCAGTGTTGCCTCACATACCTCACTGGTAGTTTCTCCCAACTGGTAAATAGATTCTTTCTCCAGCGGCAGGCCATTCTTCCGAAGTCCTGCACGGAATCCTGCACGCCTCTGCTGGAAATTAAAGATATTCTGGGTATTGGCCATATATTTGATATTCCGGCATCCTCTGGAAACCAGATAATCTACACAATCCCGGATTCCCTCCACACCACCGAAGGTAACGCAATGATATTCATTTCCAAGATCATTATCATAGATCACCATTGGCTTTTTGATGGCACGGAACGGCGGAAACTGTTCCGGCTGCATCTCTGTGGCATACAGAATCACACCGGCAACATTATCTTCATTAGCCTCACGAACTACACGCTCCACATCTTCTTTTTTTGTGGAAGAAGCATACGTCACGCTCAGGATGTAGCCCATTCTTCTGGCCTCACGGTCAAATACAGTCAGACTGTCCGGGCACACATCCAGCTCATAATTCTTCACAAATCTGAGATTATTATCAATATAAAGTACCTTGATAATATTTCTGCTCTCTGTTTCTTTACTGTCAGCAGATTCTTCCTTTTTTTCTGCTTCTTTGTTCACTGTATCTATATAATCAAAAATTTTCCGCCGGGTTTTTTCGCTGACTCCTGGTTTATTGTTTAAAACCAGGGATACAGTTGCCTTGGAAAGATTAAGATTTCTCGCTATATCTGCTGCTTTAATTTTCATTCTGGTCCCTCTTACTATATACTTCTCCTTGATTCTAAACACTTTTGGTTTCTCTGTCAATACAAAGCAGGGAGCCGCCTCTTCGGCAGCTCCCCGTTAATTATCTGACCTCACGTACACGTACAGCCATATATTCTCTTCCTGGCAGGTCGATTCGGAACTTGCCTTTAAAGGTTCCTTTTTTCTCAATCGTCATGTTCCAGGTATCAATTACTTCTACTTCAAATTCTGTCTCATCATCAATGTGATACTCACGGAATGACGGACGCATGAAGCTGTAATAGAAAATATAATATTTGATATTCTGAAGACTGTTATCTACAGTTGCGCCAACCTCATCCCACTGGTTTTCCAGAGGACGAAGGCCAGGTGCCGGAGTTTCTTCCATAATCTTCTGGAGGAATTTAAATCTTTCAGGGCTTTCTCCATGAAGTTTGCCACCATGAGACCACCAGAGAACTCCCTCATCGTTCATATAAGTCTCGCCGTGTCCCGGGTATGCTCCTCGGCAGAATGCTTCCCAGAAACGTCTGGTCATTTCTTTTCCGCTGATATTTCCCCAGCCATGCTGGATATTTCCTTCATATGCGATCTCATCCAGAACTACCGGCTTTTTGTAACGGATCCGCCACTCATTTACCATTTCGGCGGATTTGTAAAGATCCTGTCTCTGAATGCTGCAGTGTGTAATCCATGGTCTTGTATAATCATAGAAGCTCTTACAGTTATGAATAGAACGAAGATGGTTGTATACATCCTTCTCCTGGATGATGGATGCGTAACGCTCCCAGTCCTCTGTTGTCTTTTTCGGGAAAAGATCGTACTCATTGGCAAGTGACCACCATACGTTTCTGTATGCACTGACTCTGGCAATGAGATATTTCCAGTAAAGATCATCACACTCTGCACTCATCTCGCTGAATCCCCAGCGGTCATATGGATGCATTACAATAATATCTGCCTGGATTCCAAGATCCATCAGTTTTTTTACACAGTCATCAATGTGCTGGAAATGTTTTACATTGAATCTCTTGTAATCGAAGTTATTACCTTCTGCACAGCCAACATATTCCTGGAAATTCTCAGATGTCAGTACAGAACTGTCCATCGGAGTTCCTTCATATGGATAGCTGATCGGCTCGTTCAGGTTATAGTCATAGTGTTTCGGGAATACGCAGAAACGGATCTTATTGAATGCACTGTCTGCCAGTGTCTCCAGTGTCTGTTTCTGAAGTTCCTCGCTCTGAAGCTCCCATACATAGCAGGTTGTTCCGATAGAATAATATGGTTTTCCATCTTCATATGCCATGTGATAAGTGTAGGATACACGAACCGGACCGTGGTTACCCTCTGTTGCCGGTGTTACATGGAATGCACCTGTATACACCTCATCTGAAAAGCTTCCCTTGATCTCAAATGTATAATCACCTTCAAAAGATGGCATGAAACGTACGCGATAGATTCCGTCTCCATCATAGAAACCATCTACTGTTTTTGTCTCTTCTTTGCCTTTAAAAGTTCCCTGAATTGCATAATCGGTAAACGGATTGCCCTCATGTTTACCTGGCATCTCTGCTTCAAAAGTTCCCCACTTTTCCACAGATTCTGTATATTTACATGTGCTCATAATTCGTCCTCTTTCTTTCTGTAATCAAGCCGTCTGCCCGTATCAGGATTTAACTGCTCCGGCCATACCTTCTACAAAGTATCTCTGGAAGATCAGGTATACAATCATAACCGGGATAACGGAAACAAGTACACCTGCACACAGATAACCATAATCAGTTCCGTGCTCACCAACGAATGTCATGATACCAACCGGTACTGTCTTCATTGTGTTATCATTGATAATAACGCTGGCCAGAAGGTACTCATTCCATGTGGAAAGGAAGTCTGTGATAAACAGTGTTGCAATCGCCGGTTTTGCGATTGGAAGGATAATCTTGTAAAAGAGCTGCCATTTGTTACATCCGTCAATACATGCAGCTTCATCGATATCTTTCGGAATTCCTAGCATGAAACCTCGCATGATCAGGATACAGTAGGAAATACCAAATCCGATATAAACATAGAATAATCCGAAATATGTATTCAGAAGATTCAGTTTGCTGTAGATAATGTTGATTGGTACCAGTGCTGTCTGCATTGGAAGCATCATACCAATAAGGAAGAATACGAAAATTCCTACACGATGTTTGATGTTCAGTCGTGTCAGTGCGAAAGAAGCCATCGCTCCTACGAAGATACCAAGCGGTACTTTCAGGCAGGAGATGATCAGGTCATTTTTCATATAGTTAAAAAGATTTCCTTTTGTGATAGCATTTGTAAAGTTGTCCCACGCAATTTCTGCCGGAAGCTGGAACAGACTTAAGCCGCTCATGAAATCTTTTTTATGTTTCAGTGCTGTTGCAACAAGTGTAAAGATCGGTACAATCCAGATCAGCGCCAGAATGATCAGAAGCACATACAGCAGTACTTTTTTTGTAATTTTTTTACTTTTTCCGTCCATTGTCTGCACCTCCTACTTTTCTTTTGCTGTAAAGGAAATATATGGAATGATTACCACAAGCATCATAACTACCATGACACATGCAACTGCGGTTCCCATACCTACATTATTATACTGGAATGTCTGAGAATACATATAAGTTGCCAGAACCTGTGTGGAGTTGTTCGGACCACCGCCGGTAAGACCCTGTACAATATCGTAAACTTTCATAGCTGCTACGATCAGTGTTGCAAGAACCATAACAAATGTCTCTTTCATAAGAGGTACGGTAACACTGAAGAATTTACGAACCGGGCCTGCGCCATCAATGGTAGCTGCCTCGAGAACGTCCGGAGATACTGCCTGAAGACCTGCCAGGAAAAGAATCATCGGCTGGCCGATTCCCTGCCACAGTGCTGCCGCAAAAATTGCATACAGACTGACCTTCGGATCAGAAATCCATGTCTGTTTGAAATTGATTCCAAGTACTTTGAAAAACTGATTGATAAATCCGATATTCGGATTGTAGATCCATCTCCAGATGATCGCTACTGCGATAGGTGCGATGACACACGGGAAATAAAAGAATGCGCGGAATACGGTACGTCCGCGGAACTGTTTATTAAGAATTACCGCAAAACCAAGGGAAACTGTCATCAGAAGTACAATTGTAAGTACGATCCAGATCAGGTTATTCTTTAACGCAATCATGAATGTTGCATCGTTTGTAAACAGATTAATATAGTTTGCCAGACCTACAAATTCCTTTTCCGCAACACCGTTCCATTTAAACAGACTGATAAACAGTGAGTAAAATACCGGTATTACAATAACGGAAAGGTAGATCACTGCTGCCGGTATCAGAAACGCATATGCGCCGAAATCAACTTTGCTTTTTTTCTTCATTCCGGATTACCTCCACTTTTACTGAAAAAGCGGCCAAAGCCTGCGCTCTAGCCGCTCCGTTATGCTTTTATACTTAATTATTTAGCCTGATATTCCTCAATTGCTTTCTGGATATTAGATGCTGCTTCCTCTGGTGTCATCTCATCGTTAGCAACTGCATCCTGTGCATTGAAGAGAACGTCTGCAACCTCTGTCGGGAATGCCTGGTCAGTGATTGTAAATGTTCCGTTTGTATTGGATGTCTCAAGCATACCGTCTACGTTAACCTGATCTGCAGGAGCTTTTTTGCCCTGTTTTGGAAGTGGTAAGTTGTAATACTCGCCGTACTGGTCAACGCTGTCATCACTGTAGTAGTAATCCATGAACTTCACGCATGCATCCAGTTCCTCATCGGAAAGGTTCTTGTTGAACTGTGTCATCTCTGCGAAAGCAGACATACGGTTGCTGTCACCGGACGGGAATGCAAATACGCCATAGTCGTTCGGATCAAGGTCATTCTGGATCATAGTTCCGTCATACCACTGTCCCTGAAGATCCATTGCACATTCTCCTGTGCCCATTGCCATGATTGTATCGTTCGGGTCAAGGGTAAGGAATCCATCTGGGAAGTATCCTGCGTCAACCCACTCTTTATATTTTGTGAATGCCTGTACAACTGCTTCACAATCCCAGCTCTCTTCGAATGTATTCAGCTTGTCATGAAGCTCAGAACCTGCATAGTGCTCAACAAGAAGCTCAAGCCATCTCATTACATGCCATCCATTAAGACCTGCTGTATCCATTGGTGTGTATCCGTTGTCTTTCAGAGTCTTAAGAGCTGCCTCGAATTCATCGAATGTAGTCGGAACTTCGATTCCGCAATCATCAAAGATCTGTTTGCTGTAGTAAACACCAAGTGCATTGTAGCTTGTCGGATATCCGGAAAGCTTGTTATCGAATGTACAGAGGTTTAAAGCAGCTTCTGTAAACTCATCGCTCCATCCGTTATCTTTTGCATACTGTGTAAGATCATATGTTTTGTCATTATCTACATAGAAGCTTCCAAGGCTGCCGCCCCAGTTAAACCACATACTTGGAAGTGTATCGGAAGAAGCTGCAACTTTGCAGGCATCCTTGATTCCGTCTGTGTCATAGAAAGATGCTGTTACTTTAATATCCGGGTTTGCCTCGTTGAATGCCTCTACGATCGGCTCAACTGCGTTCTGTCTTGTGTTCAGTGTCCAGAAAGAAACTTCTGTTGCTGCACTTACGGAAGAAGCCATTCCGAATACCATTGTTCCTGCAAGTACTGCTGCCATTACTTTTTTAAAATTCATATCATGTCCTCCTTTAAACTTTTCATGAATTTGTTTAGTTGTTTGTTTGGTGCGTCTCGTTTTTCGTTAAATTAAAGATAGCACATTGTTTAGTTGTTTTCAACTTTTTTTACTATTTCTACATTTATCATAATTTTATATAGCATTTTTTGTTTATTTTTTACCATAAATTTGTTGTGATATATTTAGTTTCATATAAACTTTTTGAATTTTTTGCAAAAATTATGCATCTATTATGTTTAGTAGATGTTTTTTATCCATCCATAAAGTGCTCTTTTTTGATCTTTTCCCCTAACATTTTTAGACATTTTATAACATTCTCTGACATAGATTTTTTCTCACGCTCTATTTTATGTATACAAAAGCCTGCGATTTTTGCAAAAACCGCAGGCTTTTCTAGCAATATTTAAACTCTTTTTAAACTTTTATAATTTAACTTTCACACGCTTTCTGTGCATACTCTGTCTGCACCAGTTTTTCATACTCTGCACGTGTGTTCAGCTCTCCTGCATCTTCCAGAATATCCTGTAGAAGCTCAAAGCTGTCTTTTTCAAAAATCAGATTTTCTTTCCATGTATCCTGATCATAATAACGTTTTACAATAGTAGTAATCGTGTCGAGATCGGTTTCCTTAAACTGTGGTGCGATCACCTCCGCAATTTCCTCCGGCGTGTGGCTCTGAACGTAGTCCATTCCTTTCTGAAGTGCATTGGTAAATTTCTGGATGATCTCCGGATTCTCTTTCATATAACTTTCTTTTGCGCTGTAGGATGTGTAAGGCACATATCCGGATGCTTCCCCAAGAGACGCTACCACATAACCTGCCCCTTCTTTTTCCAGGATTGTGGCAGATGGTTCAAACTCTACCGTATATGCCGCAGAATCATCCCCTGTGAAAGCCGCTGCCGTAGAACCAAAATCGATACTCTGGTCGATGGTCAGATCTTTCTGTGGATCGATACCATTTTTCTTCAGAATATATTCAAATACCATTTCCGGCATGCCACCTTTTCGTCCACCGAGAACTTTCTTTCCTTTCAGATCTTCCCATTTGAAATCAGACATCTCTTCCCTTGCCACAAGAAAGTTTCCGGCGCGCTGGGTAAGCTGGGCAAAGTTTACTGCCGGGTCGGTGGCGCCTTCCTGGTATGCATAGATCGATGCTTCCGCTCCCATGAAACCGATATCTGCCTCACCGGAAATCAGAGCTGTCAGAACTTTATCTGCGCCAAAACCAGTTACCAGTGTCAAGTCCAGACCTTCCTCTGCAAAATATCCCTCTTCAATCGCCACATACTGCGGCGCATAGAAAATCGAATGCGCTACCTCATTTAATGTAACCTTCGTAATCTTCTCCTCTGCCCCGTCCTTCTTAGCAGCAAAAGCCGTCATCGGCAGCGCGGTCACCGCCAAAACCACTGCCGCCGCCAGGGAAATCCATTTTTTATTTTTCATGCAGATACTCCTTTATGAAACTTCTGCTGTTAGGATATGCAAAATTGCTCAATTGGTGACCAATGGGACACACAAAGTGTCACAAAACACCGTCCCCATGGTTCGTCTGCTTTTTTTCTCAAAAATATTGTCACGTCATGAATCATATGTTAAAATATGCAACGAAACTGGTTCGAAAACCTCCCAGTATAAAAAACTAGGCAAAGTAAAAAAAGAATTTCCGGCTGCACGTAATAAGCAGCCTTTTTGCTGATGCTTTTGTTTATTGGAGGTGATAAACAAAAGCATTTTTTTTGCTTTGACACAAGTTGGAAAGGAACAAAATGAACAAACGAAAAATCATCATTGACTGCGACCCGGGAATTGATGACAGCCTGGCCATCATGCTGGCTCTTACATCACCGGAAATCGAAGTACTTGGAATCACCATTGTCTGCGGAAATTCCCCCGTGGAAATGGGATTCGAAAACGCAAAAAAGATCCTGAAGCAGATGAACCGGCTGGATGTGCCGGTCTATATGGGGGAACCCAGACCTTTGAAGCGGGATTACGTAAACGCTCTGGATACTCATGGCGCTGACGGGCTCGGCGAAAGCTTTCTGCCCGAGGTCCCCGGATATCAGCAGGAAATCGGTGCTGTAGATTTTCTCTCCAAGGCGCTGATAAAAGAAAAAGTCTCCGTGATCGCCCTGGGTCCCATGACAAATCTTGCACGCCTGATTCAGAAAGACCCGGAAGCTTTTGACCAGATCGAGGAACTGGTATCTATGGGCGGTTCCTTCAAAAGCCACGGAAACTGCTCTCCTGTTGCAGAGTACAACTACTGGTGCGATCCGGATGCTGCCGCACTGGTCTATGACACCCTTTACAAGAATGGAAAAATGATACACATGATCGGTCTTGATGTGACAAGAAAGATCGTTCTCACTCCTACTCTTCTGGAATATATCTGTCGTCTGAATAAAGAGACCGGAGAATTTATCCGAAAGATCACGAAATTTTATTTTGACTTTCACTGGGAATGGGAGCATATCATTGGCTGTGTGATCAACGATCCACTGGCAGTGGCATACTTTCTGGATCCGGATATCTGCCAGGGTTTTGATTCCTATGTACAGATCGAAACCGAAGGAATCTCTCTTGGACAGTCCGTTGTGGATTCCATGGATTTTTACCGGAAAACACCAAATACAAAAGTACTGACCGAAGTAGACGTATATGCATTCTTCCAGCTGTTCCTCTCCAGGATCCTTGGTCTGGAACCGGAAAAACTGGATATTTTGCAGGATTTAATATAAGGAGTGACTGAATATGAAAACAGAAAAAATAAATGTACAGAAAATCTGCCTGATCGCGTTTGCCATCTGTATTAATTTTGTGGGCGGACAGATCGCTCTTTTCCTGAAGCTCCCCATCTATCTTGACAGTATCGGTACTGTGTTTATCGCTTCCATTCTTGGACCGTTTTATGGTATGCTTCCCAATCTGATCAGCGGCTTGTTAATGGGAATGACCGTAGATGTTTATTCTCTGTATTATGCTCCGGTGGGAATCGTTCTCGGTTTTGTAACCGGTCTTGTATACCGGAAATTTCAGCCGAAAAAATGGCAGATCTTTCCGGCAGCTGTTGCAATCACCCTTCCATCAACCCTGATCAGCTCCTGCATCACCGCGTTTTTATTTGGCGGAATCACCTCTTCCGGTTCCTCCATTCTTGTACAGCTTCTCGCAAAAACACCTCTTGGAATGGTCGGAAGCTGTTTTGCAGTCCAGTTTATCACCGATTACATTGACAGAATTCTCTGTCTTGCACTGGCAGCTGTCCTGATGGGAGCATTGCGAAAAAGTATGAAAGAGAGTTTTATCCGATGAAAATTTTAATTACAGGTACCAGCTCCGGGATCGGAAAGGGATGTGCGGAGTTTTTTCTGAAAAAAGGCCATGAAGTCTATGGCTTCGATAAAAATGCCGCCACGATCACTCAGCCCGGATATACCCATTTCTGCCTGGATATCCGGAATAAGGATTCCTACCCGGAACTCCCTCCTGTGGATATCCTGATCAACAATGCTGGAACGCAGGACGGAAATGACATTGACGTAAACTTAAAAGGAACCATTTCCATTACCGAACATTACGGAATCCACCCTGATATTTACTCTATTGTGATGATCGGCTCAGCAAGCGGACATACCGGCTCCGAATTCCCGGAATATGCAGCCAGCAAGGGTGGCGTTCTGGCCTATGCCAAAAATGTGGCAATGCGGATCGCGCCTTACCAGGCCACCTGCAACAGCCTGGATTTCGGCGGCGTCATGACAGAGCTGAACCGTCCGGTGATGGAGGACAAAAAACTCTGGGATCAGATCATGGATCTGACTCCGCTGAAGCGGTGGATGACTGTGGATGAAGCTGCAGAATGGATTTATTTTATGGCTGTAAAAAACCGCTTCTGTACAGGCCAGAATATTCTCATCGATGGCCTGGAAGCCGGAAACTGCAATTTTATCTGGCCGGATGAAACGTGAGATTTCTCTTAACACCGCCAGACGCTCCACAATATAAAAATCTCCTCTGCCGTCTATTCTGATCTGTGTTATAATAGACCTCATAATACTGGCGTTCCGGTCTATCACTATGCCAAGCAGGCAGATGCCATCTGTCCATAAACACAGGATACATTTCCGGAACGCTGTCAACAGGAGGAAATCGTTATGAATATTAAAGAAGAAATCCATTCATTATCAGAAGAAATGCTCACAAACCTTGGCAGACTGGTTGCCATCGACTCCCAGCTCGGCACACCTGCCGAAGGAAAGCCTTTCGGTGAAGGCCCTGCAAAAGCCCTGGAAGAAGGTCTCAAGATTGCCGATGAGCTTGGTTTTAAAACCGTAAACCTGGACAACTACTGTGGCTATGCAGAAATGGGTGAGGGCGATGAGATCGTTGGAATCGCCGGACATCTGGATATCGTGCCAGTGGGTGGTGACTGGACTTATGATCCATTTAAGCTTACCCGTGAAGGCGACCATGTATACGGACGTGGAACTACCGATGACAAAGGTCCGATTCTGGAAGCGCTCTACGCCATGAAGCTTCTCCGCGACCACGGTGTAAAACTGAACAAAAGAGTCCGCCTGATCATGGGCTGCAACGAAGAGACCGGTTCCAGATGTATGGCTCACTATAACCAGGTAGCCGAAGAGCTCTCCTGTGGTTTCACACCGGATGCCAATTTCCCATGTATCCACGGCGAAAAGGGACAGCTGGGTATGATGGCCTACTCCAAAAACACCAGGATCCTTTCCATGAACGGCGGTTTTGTTTCCAATGCAATGTGCGACACCTGCACAACTGTTATTCCCGCCGAAGATGATCTGAAAGAAAAGCTGGAAGCAGCACTTTCCCATACAAAGCTCCAGGAATACAAAGTAACTGAAGAAAATGGTGAGCTTACCATCTACGCCAAAGGTGTTCCGGCTCATGCCAGCACCCCGCACCTGGGAGTCAATGCTGCAGGTGTAACCTTTGAATGCCTGGCAGAGGCAGGATTTGAAGATGATTTTGTAAAATTCTATAACTCCCATATCGGCACTGCCTGTGACGGTTCCGGCATCGGTCTGAAATTTGCGGATGAATACGGAGATCTGACCCTGTGCAACGGAATCGTAAAAACAGAAAACGGCGTGATCTCCTGCACCATCGATATCCGTGTCCCGGTTACTCTTAAGGAAGCAGAGATCCGCAAAATGTGTGAGGATAAACTGGAGGATAAAAACGGACGTATTGAGATCAACAACGTTGTTGCCCCATTATTCTTCCCAAGAGAATCTCCACTGGTAAATGCCCTGTACAAAGCTTATACAGATGTAACCGGCGACACAGAGCACAAACCAATGGTCATCGGCGGCGGTACTTACGCAAAATCCCTCAAAAACATCATCGCCTTCGGACCTGAAAAAGAAGGAATCGACTATCGCATCCACGGAGCCGATGAATTTATTCTGGTATCCGGTATGGAAGAAGCAGTCCTGATCTATATGGAAGCCATCAGAAATCTGCTTGCGATCTGAAAAATACTATAGAAAGATAGGAGAATTTTTATATGAAAGCACATAAATACTGGTCACTTGGAGCATTGCTCTGCATGACAGGTTCTTTTTACACAGGATGCAGAAAATTCATGAAAGCACACAAATATTTCTCTTTCGGCACACTGTTTTGTATGATCATGGCTATCTGGTCCGGTCACAAAATGATCACTCCCTCAAAAAGATCGCAGGAAAAAGAATGTCCTGCTGACAACAAATAACTGCAAATATGAAATTAAAATTGATCGCACTTGATATTGACGGTACACTTACCAACGATGAGAAAAAAATCACAGCAGATACCCTAAGCACACTTCTGAAATTTCAGGAACAGGGAATCCGGGTAATGCTGGCTTCTGCCAGACCTGTACCCGGACTTTATTCTGCTGCCAGTGAGCTGCGCCTTGGTGACCACCACGGCATCCTCATGGCCTACAACGGCGGAAAAATCGTAGACGCCACAGACGGACAACTTCTTTCACAAACCCATATGGACCTTAATAAAACCCGGGAACTTCTCCGTTTTCTGGAAGCGCTTCCTGTCACTGTAATCCTGGACGACGGCGAACGCTTCTATGTGGAAGATGCTCATGGATATAAGGTGGAATACGAATGCTGGAACAATCAGATGGACTGCACAGAAGTCGATAACCTTGCAGATTTTCTGGATTTTTCCCCGGTAAAGCTTCTCCTATCTGTTGACCCGGATGAAATCCTGAACATTCAGGATATGATCCGCAGCCATCTTCCCGATGATCTCTGTGTTGTCCGCACGGCACCTTTTTATCTGGAAATCATCCCGGTTTCCATCAATAAGGGAAAAGCTCTTCTTGATGTGTGCAGCCGCCTTTGTATCGATCCGGCTGACACGGCAGCATTCGGTGATTCCGAAAATGACATCCCTATGCTCCAGGCTGCCGGCTGTGGTGTTGCCATGGGTAATGCGGAAGATTCGGTAAAGGCTGTCGCTGATAAGGTTACACTGTCCAATAATTCGGACGGTATCGCCCATGCACTTCGTGAACTGATAATGTAACAATTGTTTTCCTATTTCCATACTGGTATAATACGAAAAGACTTCTCAGTATCACGGAGGAAAAAATATCTATGGAACTTTTATTTCTGGCGCTGTTTGCAGCCAGTCTCATCGCATGTGTAGTCACCGGTGCTTCTGTTGTTTTTGCCCTGATATTCGGGTACATTCTGTTCTTTTCCTATGGACTGATCCATGGAAAAAGTGTAAAAGAGATGCTTCGTTTTTCCCGGAACGGAATTTTCACAGTAAAAAATGTTCTGCTGACTTTGTTGCTGATCAGTATGCTCACAGCGATCTGGCGTGCCTGTGGTTCCATTGCCTATATCGTATATTATGCATCTGCCATCTGTACTCCTTCCGTGATGCTGCTGGCGTCTTTTCTTCTGTGCTGTCTGATCTCCTTCCTTACGGGAACCTCCTTTGGAAGTGCCGCCACCATCGGCGTGATCTGTATGACTATGGCCAACAGTATGGGGATTCCAGCCTTTCTTACCGGCGGCGCAATCCTGGCCGGGATTTTTTTCGGGGACCGGTGTTCTCCTGTTTCCACCAGTGCACTTCTTGTCAGCGAGCTGACGAAAACAGATCTTTTTTCCAATATCCGGAATATGACCCGCAGTGCTCTGGTTCCCTTTATACTGAGCTGTGTTCTGTATGGAATTCTTGGTTTTTCCGTCCATACAGGATCTGCTGCGGATACTACCAGAAATTTACTGCAGGATTATTATGAGTTCTCGCCGTTGATGCTTCTTCCTGTTGTAATCGTGCTGGTACTTTCCCTTCTTCATGTGGATGTAAAAAAGACCATTGCCATCAGCGGACTGGTGGGAATGGTCATTGCGGTTTTGGTACAGCACTTTCCGGTTTCGGAACTTCCTGCTTTATGTTTTTCGGGATTTTCTCCTTCTGATGGGGAAATTGCGAAGCTGATGAGCGGCGGCGGTTTTCTTTCCATGCTGCGTGTTTACCTGATCGTTGGAATTTCTTCCTGCTATTCCGGCATGTTTGAGGGAACCGGATTTCTGAACGGAATTGAAGCCCTGATGGAAAAACTGGGCTCCAGGATCACCCCTTATGGCACAACCTTACTGACTTCCATTGTCACTTCCGCCATCTCCTGCAACCAGACCCTTGCCATCATGCTCACCAGCCAGCTGTGCGGGGAAAACAATCCGGAAAAATCTTCCTTTGCCCTGGATCTGGAAAATACGGTAGTAGTCATTGCACCCATGATCCCCTGGTCCATTGCAGGAGCCGTGCCGCTGGCTGCCATTGGTGCGCCAAACAGCAGTATCGGAGTTGCATTTTATCTGTATCTGTTGCCGCTGTGGGGACTGGCTGCGCATCTGATCAGGTAGGGTCTGTTTTTACTGTCAGGTCTTTCACCCAACGATATCTCTTATAATTCAGATACACAGCCGGTATCTTCACAAATTCATCCAGACTGATGACAAAGTATACCGCAAGCACCGGAAGTTTCAGCACAAATGCGGCGATAAGGCCCAGTGGGACCATAATGCACCACATGGAAATACAGTCGCAGTACAGCCCGAACTTACTGTCTCCGCCTGCACAGAAAATTCCGCTGATGGTTACTCCGTTTACGGAACGTCCGATCATATAGTAAGCACAGATCAGCAGCATTCCCTTAAGATATCCTTCCGCTGTAACGCTTAAGTTGGCCACACGAAGGATCAGCGGGCTGAATGCCAGAAGCACCAGTCCGGATACGATTCCGCTGGAAACAGACAGATGACAGAGCCTTCTGCCGTATTCTTTGGCTTTCTCCAGCTTTCCGGCTCCCAGTTCGTTTCCTACCATGATACCGCCACCGTTTCCAAGTCCCATACAGAAGCATCCGGCCAGGTTTTTGACAATGCTGGCAATGGAATTGGCAGCTACCGCATCGCTTCCCAGATGTCCCATAATTACGGAATACATGGAAAATCCGGTTCCCCAGACGATCTCATTGCAGATCACCGGCGTTGTATATTTCCAAAAATCTCTCCTGAGAACAGGATCGTCTCTGCGGAGATATTTTGCCCGGAGTTTTACCTGATCTTTTCCCACAGTTTCCAGAACGCACCATGTAACTTCAATGATACGGGCCGTTACTGTTGCCAGTGCGGCTCCGGCGATCTCCATTCTTGGCATTCCGAACAATCCATAGATCAGCACTGCATTGATAAAAATATTTACTACCACACTGGTGGCACTGATCATGCTGCTTTTTGCCGCTCTGCCGCTGTTTTTCAGAATACAGAGATACATCTGTGAGATTCCGGTAAGCAGATAGGATACCGCGATCACACGAAGATACAGGGAACCGCCCCGGATCAGTACCGGATCATTGGTAAAAATCCTCATCAGCATTCCCGGGATCAGCAGCGCAGACAGGGTAAAGACCAGAGAGATCACATTGGTAACTTTCATCACAAAGGCAAAGATCCGCTCCACTGCCGGAATATCTCCCTTTCCCCAGTACTGGGCTGCGATAAGAGAAAGGCCGATGGTCATTGCTTCCAGAAGAAGGTTGTGGATAAATGTTATCTGCCCCGCCAGAGATACTGCGGAAAGAGAATCCTGTGAGATCACTCCCAGCATCAGGGCATCGGATGCACTGACCAGCGCCAGCATAAACTGCTGAAAAGCGATAGGCATCACCAGGCTTATGAGCTTTCTGGTGAATGCCGGGTCTTTTTTATTTTTCATTTATTTTTGCCCATGCCTCCTCATCAAATTTCCGATCTTTAAAGTAATATGGCTTGTCTGCATCCGTGATCTCGCGGATCACGCGGCAAGGATTTCCAGCTGCACATACATTGTCCGGAATGTCCTTTGTCACTACGCTTCCCGCACCGATCACAACGTTGTTTCCAATTTTTACACCAGGAAGAACACAGCAGCTTCCGCCGATCCACACATTATCCCCGATGGTGACAGGAATCCCGTACTCAAAAGCGGAATTACGGCTTTCCGGATGGATGGGATGTCCGGCTGTGTAAATACCTACATTGGGACCAAACAGTACGTTATCCCCGATGGTGATCTTTCCCACATCCAGCATTACACAGTGGGTGTTGGCATAAAAATTCTCCCCGACTTCGATATGGCTTCCGTACTCACAGTGGAACGGTGGCTCAAAATATACATTTTTCTTATGTTTCAGTCCTGTACGTTCCAGACATTCCATCCCTTTTTCCGTGTCAAAAGGCATGGTCTCATTGTACTCCCGGACGGCCTTTTTTGTTTCTTTCTGCTGCGCCACTACTGCATCATCGGAGATGTATGCCATTTCGTGATCTCTTCTGTAAATATTGTCCATTGTAAATCCCTCTCTTATAAATACACTTTGTTTTCTTCAAAAAAATGCCCGGTGTCTCCTGACGCACTGTGAGTGATTCCGGAGAGGACGGCGGCATGCTCCACTATATCTGCCTCACAGTTTACGCGGACATTGACCGAAGCATCTTTTCGTTTTATAATTATATTGTATATTTTCAAGTTATTCTATCGGTTTTCTATCTAACTTTATAACAATCCTGCGAGGTATGAATATGATCTATATAGACTTAAAGGATGACCTTTCTGAAAAAATGGTCTACGATTATCCTGACTGCCCGGCCTACACCATCCATGAAATGCTTTCCCACTATCCCAATTATTCCGCTATCAGCCACTGGCATGATGACATTGAATTTCTGATGATCCAGTCCGGCCAGATGCAATATAATGTCAACGGAAAAATCCTCACTCTGGAACAGGGACAGGGGATTTTTGTAAATTCCAGGCAGATGCATTACGGATTTTCTGAAAGTCACAGGGAATGTGAATTTTTTTGCATCCTCATCCACCCCATGCTTCTGTGCACATTACCTGCCTATGAAAAAAACTTCGTCCTTCCTCTGATCCGGAACAACGAAATTCCCTTTTTTATTTTTGATCCCGGGATTTCCTGGCAGGCACAGATTCTGAAACAGATGGCCGACATTTATGTACACCGCAAAGATAAAACTGCTCCTTTACGGATCCTGTCCTCCTTTTCCCTGATCTGGGCTCTGCTTCTTGAACATCTGCCCTCTGCCTCCCGGACCGAAGACCATACCAATACAGATCTTACCACCATCCGGAACATGACTGGTTTTATCCAGCAGAACTACGCTTTCAGGATTTCCCTTAAGGAAATTGCTGCTGCCGGTTCCGTAGGTATCAGCAAATGCTGCAAACTCTTTTCCAGATATTTCAGCCAAAGCCCCAATCTCTATCTGAATCAGTACCGCCTGAACAAAAGTTCCCTGCTTCTCCGGGAAACCGATATGACCATAACGGAAATCGCTCTTTCCACAGGCTTTGGTAGTGCCAGTTATTATGCGGAATCTTTTCGGAAATGGGCCGGCATGAGCCCCGGTGAATTTCGAAAAGCCAGGTAACTGCTGCCGTCAGATCACACTGTCTTCCTGAATTTTGCCGGTGACACGCCAAACTGTTCCCGGAACAGATGATAAAAATGACTCACATTGGAAAATCCACAGCACTCACAGATGTCCAAGATCTCCCTGTCTGTCTGCGCCAGAAGATAGACCGCGTATTTCAGACGTTCCTGGTTGATATACTGAGTAGGAGTTTTCCCGCTGATCTGCTTCATCAGCCTGCAGAGATGGCTTGGGGAACAGGGCGCCAGCTCACACATTTTTTCGTACCCTTCCTGGAGATTTTCGATCCTGGACATATTTAAGAGAAGTTCTGACAGCCAGGACGGCATCTGATTCCAGCGATCCTTTTCATCGTAAGTGAAAAAATAATCCTCCAGAAGAAGCGCAATGATACACTGTGCATGATATCTTGCATGCCTGGGATGGCTTTCGTTTACCAGATTTCCGGCAGTATCCATGGCATCCAGGACCTTGCGGAAATTTTCCCCTTCCAGATGAACATAGGCCGGCATCTCGCTGTTTATCAGTTTATCCATCTTTTCTTCCTGTTCCAGAAACAGAGAAACATTTCGAAGCACCTGGGTGGAAAAGCCCAGATTCCGGACACAGAAATTCTCTGAGTGAAAAAAGCTGTAGCTGTGCATATCATTGGGGCGTATAAAAAACAGGTCTCCTTTTTTCACCGTCTGCACGGAATCATTGATCAAATGATAGGCCGTACCCTCTGAAATAATAAAAAGTTCATAATGATTATGGGTATGTAACGGCACATGCTTGTAAATGTCCGAGATCGTATAGGAAAGTCCGGACTCTTTGCGCAGTGGATATTGTTCTTTTCCAAATACCGGTATTGCCATTTTTTCTGTTCCTCCCCATTTTCTGATATCAATATACTACAAAAATCTGACAGCTGTAAACAAGAAACACGGTGGAAATTATGATATTCTTTTTACCGCATTGAGGTAGATTTTCTGTTGAAAAACGATCTCTCTGATGCAGAAACTTGATCTTTATTTCTTTTTGAGGGAGGACTTATTATCATGTCATCATCCAAAGCTCGATTTTTTAATCCGGCTGTTGTAGGCCTGATCATGCTCAGCTTTTTTCTGGGTACCAGTGAATATACGGTGATCGGTATCCTGCCGGAAATTGCGGACGGATTCGGGATTTCGCTGACACAGGCCGGAAGTATTGTATCTCTGTTTGCTTTCGCCTATGGCCTGGGCACTCCGTTTCTGGCTGCCTATGTGGGAAAATACAACCGTTTCCGTATTACCATGCTTGGAATTTCACTGTTTGCACTCTGCAACCTGATCTGTGCCATTGCTACCAATTACATGGTATTTCTGGTGTTCCGTATCCTTACAGCTGTGGTTTCCGGTACTGTGGTTTCCATCTCCATGACGTATGCGGAAGATGTTGCCTCCATCCCGGAGCATATCCCGGGTGTAATCGCAGGTGTTTTTTCGGGCTTCAGTATCGCTTCGGTCATCGGTGTGCCTATCGCTTCCACCATCACTCATGTTTTTGGATGGCGTGCGGCTTTTATCACGATCTTTGTGGCAACTCTGGCTCTTCTGGCACTTCTGTTTATGAAACTGCCACGGCAGAACCGTCTGAAAGCAGGAAGTATCCTGGAACAGTTTAAGCTTTTTCTGGATAAAAGGATCTCCATCGGCTGTGCCATTGTTTTTCTGGCCGGTGCTTCCACTTACTGTTTTTATACATACCTGACACCGATTTTCCAGCAGGAACTTCATATTCCGGATTCCATGTTAAGCCTTGCGCTTCTGATCTTCGGTATTGCGGCTATCACCAGCAACGTAAGTTCCGGTCAAGTGGCAAACAAGACCGGCATCCGCCTGCTGCCTCTGATCTATGTGATCCAGACTGTATGCCTGCTGCTTCTTCCCATTGCCACCCACAATCTGGTAAGCGGAGGACTGGTACTTTTTATCCTGGGTGTTGTGATGTATCTTCTGAACTCACCGCTGCAGATGCATTTCCTGAAAATTGCTACCAGAGAACATCCGGCCTGTGTAAACCTGGCTTCTTCTCTGATCTCGGTTTTCTTTAACTTTGGTATTGCGGCCGGTTCTGCCATGGGTGGTGTGATCGTGAAATATGCCGGTCTTCGTTTTGTGGGAATCGGCGGTGCAATCCCTGGTATCGGAGCGATCATCTGCGCGGTGATCCTGCTTCAGATCATGAAACCGGGTGCGGATATCCGATAAAAACGCAGCCAGGAATATCTCCGGATTTTGTATCCTGTATTCCTGGCTGTATTTTATTCTCTCAGTACTCTTCTGTTACTGATCTGCTTTTACTTTTGTATTCTTCCAGTCCCATAAGCCGGACTCTTCTGTATTCCTATTTCATCTCGATTTTAAACAATCTCGCTGCTTTTTCCTGCGGCATCTTCACTACAAGATTTCCATTTTCAACTTTATATTCGCACATCTCTTCCCTCGGATAGATCACGGATACTTTGCTGATCTTTTCTGCATCTTCCAGCGGGATCACTGCTTCTGTTGTTCCCGGTGTCCATACGGAAAGATAGGTATTCTTCTCTGCTTTTACTCCGTAAGCAAGCGCTTCGGATTTCAGAGTTCCAAAACCAAGCGGGAAGAACGGCACACCGTCACGGACCTCCTCACGGATCTCCTTATACAGGGCGATTCCCTCTCGCATCCGGTTCATGGAATTCTCGCCAAGCTTCCATACCATACCACTGATGTACGGGCGGAGGAGCATTCCGTTTACCACATTGTAGATCACATGCTCTTCTTCATCCTCGTACGGATATACCCACATGCCACCCTGCTCCGGAGCAACCGCACTGGCTACATTGGCAGCAATATTGGCATTGTAGAGATAATCGGTCTGGTCACTGGTAGACTGCAGACTTAAGACTTTCAGCATGCCATAGTCCATACGCTGTCCGCCGGAACCGCAGTTCTCCACAACAAGATCCGGATAATCACGGAAGATCTCCTCATACCACTGATGGAGGTATTCATAATGCTCACGGATGGCATCTGCACAGCTGTCGCTGTTCAACTCGCTTCCGTATCCCATGGTTACGTTATAGTCCACTTTAAAGTACTCTACACCGTAATCCCTGATCAGCCTGTCCACTACATCACGGCAGTATTTTCGTACTTCCGGATTGCGGAAATCCAGCATGTAACGTTTGTTGTCAATGTGACGTTTTCCATGGCGGCAGACAAACCAGTCGTCCGGAAGTTTGTTTGCCAGTTCGCAGGCAACTCCCATAACTTCGATCTCCAGCCAGAGTCCCATTTTCATTCCCTTACTGTGTGCGTAATCGCAGACTTCTTTCAGGCCGCCAGGGAATCTTCCGGATGCTTCTTTCCATTCGCCGACACGGTCCCACCAGAATCCATCGTCATACCATCCCGCATCCAGACAGTAATATTCGCATCCCAGCTCCGCTGCCTTGTCAATGATAGAAAGCTCACGCTCTGTTGTAGGATCTCCCATCAGACAGTTCATGTAATCGTTAAATACCACGTTCAGTTTCTCATCGTCCGGATTTACCCTTCGTACTTTTCTACGATATCTGGTCAGTGCCGCTACTGCCGGATTCAGGCCACCTTTTACAACAGCTGCCCCTGCCGGAACGGTTGTGAAGCTTTCTCCTGGTTTCAGATTCTTATACCAGCCGTGCTCCTGCTCGGTGGCGCCACTTAAAGTAAGATACAGATTTCCGCCCTGAGCAGAACCGTATTCTACCAGCCACTGTCCGGAACTTTCAACCTGGAAAATATAAGTCTCCCCCGTTTCCCTGTCCTCAGCAATTCCCATTGGAAGGTACTCGCAGGTGGACCATGTTCCCTTTCCACTGTAACAATAACGGTTCAGGCCATATCCCTGATGATTGAATCCGTCTACAACCATTCCGTTTAAATTCAGTGTCTCGGCGTCATATTTCTGCCACTGTGCCTCGCAGCACCAGCTGTTAAACGGCACATAGATATCTGTTTTTTTGTAATAGGGCTTCTCTCCGCCTCTGGAAATCCCCTGATAGATAAAGGAAGAAACATGAGTCAGTCCCTGATCCTCGCTTCCCTCATTGGTGATCTCTGTCCAGGTCTGTACTGCCGGGATCCCGTCAAACAGACGCATATGATAAACGGCTTTCAGCTTTTCCGGAGAAACCATTACGATCTCCAGCTCTTTTCCGCCTTCCTGCTCCTTCAGCTCATGATTCTCATAGACAAAGTCCACAGAGGACTGATTGATGTTATTTTTGTAAGCATGCATATTCAGGCTGCCGGTACCGCTTCTGTGGATCTCAACAGCCGGATAATAGATGTCTTCCTTTGGCTCCATGGCTGCCTTTTTTACTTCCTGTGAAGAAAAATCTGCCAGCTCTACCACGCCGTTTTCACGGATACGGAACTGGATATCCAGGCCGTTTTCATGTAATTCGATTGTTTTCATGTTCCCGTTTTTGTAGCTCATACAAAATATCCTCCCGTTTTTGTAATCTTGATCTCAGTATAGCATCTGATCTTTTGCAAGGTGACAGGTATCATCCCATGAATGCAAAAATGCAATATATTGTCGTATTTATTTTTCTGTGCTATACTGTCTGACAGATATTTTTTTCACAGGTTTCTGTTCCTGTGCTGCCGTTATCCCATAATATTTTCTGACGATCAGGAGGTTTGCCAAATGGATATTTTTCAGGACTCTTCCAGATATTTTCATATTTCCGCTTTTTATGCCCTTTCCCTTCCTTATTACCATATGGAACATCACACCCATTCCAGTTATGAGATCATGTATATTACTTCCGGTTCCTGCCGGGTTTTCTGCATGGATGAGGAACAGGACGTAGAATTTCTGCTGAAATCCGGACAGTTTATCTTTATCCGACCGGATGTCCCTCATAAACTTGAAATCCCGGATGGTTTTCCCTGCTCGATCCTGAATCTGGAATTTTCCCTCACTTCCGAAAAAAGCCCGGTTTCTCTGGATCTTCTTCTGAAAAAAGATCCTGGATTTTCCCGGTTCTGGACCTTTATGGACTCCTCCCGGGGATTCTGTTCCGGCACAGATTCCAGGAATTTCGGATACAGCCTGAAAGATCTTCTCACCTTTTTGCAGCGAGGTTCCGGTGAGATAAAAGAGGAAGAATTTCTCTTCTTTCTTCTGTTTGGCCGGATGCTTACAGAGCTTGCCTTCTGCTCCCGCTCCAGCCGGAACACACAGGGAAGTGCTTATCTAAAAAAAGCGCTCCACTATATTGACGAGCATTATCTGGAAGACATTGATATTCCTGCCATTGCCGCATATGCAGGGATCAACAAATCCTACCTCCAGGCGCTTTTTACAGAAAAAAACGGCTGCACCATCAACACTTACATTAACCGCAAGCGTATGGAACAGGCCGCCTTTCTTCTGTGTAACAGTACTCTGCACATTACGGATATTGCCTTTTCTTCCGGTTACAACAGCCGGCAGCATTTTGCACATACCTTCGAAAAATTTTATCACATGAATCCCTCCCGGTACCGGAGCCTGCATACCCGTCCTCTTCGTTCGGATACGGAAAAAAAGCGGTATCATATGGCAGATGGGCTGAAACTGGAAAGTGAACCTTTTCCTGTGACATAAAAAATCCAGCCGGATCACAGAGATTTTATATCTCATTAGTAATCCGGCTGGATTTATTTTATTATCGAACTTTCTATGGAAGCAGATTCTGCATACTCTTTAGACTGATCGCCAGTGTAGAAGTATTATGCAGAAGTGCAGATGTAGTCGGCTGCAGGATTCCTGCAACACCACAGGCGATAAGGCCTGCATTAAAGGTAATGATGAAACGGTAATTACGTCTGATACGCTTCATCAATGCATTACTGATCTCCTTCAGAACAACCAGTTCCTGAAGATCATCGGCACCTACGGTAATGTCTGCGATCTCACGGGCAATTTCAGCACCATCGCTGATGGCAATACCCACATTGGCTGCGGAAAGTGCCGGAGAATCATTGATTCCGTCACCGACCATGATAACCTTTCTTCCGGCTTCCTTCTCTTTTTCGATGAAATTGGCCTTATCCTCAGGAAGTACCTCGGAATAATATTCATCCACGCCCACACGTCTGGCAATAGCTGCCGCTGTACGCTCGCTGTCTCCTGTCATCATAACGATCTTGGAGATTCCTGCCGCGCGCAGTGCCTCTACAGAAGCTTTTGCCTCCTCGCGAAGCGGATCCTCAATACAGATCACAGCTGCAAGACGTCCGTCAATGGCCAAATACAGATGGGAATATTCCTCCGGAATGCTGTCGAATTTCTCCTGACCATCCTCCGGGATCACGCAGTTCTCATCTTCAAATACAAAGTGATAACTTCCGATCACTGCCTTATGACCTTCAATGGTAGTGGAAATTCCATGTGCTACTACATATTCAACCTTGGAATGCATCTCCTCATGTGCCAGATATTTCTTCTTGGCTGCACTGACAACGGCCTTGGCCATGGAGTGCGGGAAATGTTCTTCCATACATGCGGCGATACGAAGCATCTCATCCGGATCGTTGTTATCAAAGGAAACCACATCTACAACGGTTGGTTTCGCTTTTGTCAGAGTTCCGGTCTTGTCAAATACGATGGTATCTGCCTCTGCCATGGCCTCCAGGTATTTACCGCCTTTTACTGTAACTTTATGTGTACCGGCCTCACGGATCGCGGACAGTACGGAGATCGGCATTGCAAGCTTCAGTGCACAGGAGAAATCTACCATGAGGATCGCAAGAGCCTTGGTAGCGTTTCTGGTAATCAGATATGTAAGTGCAGTTCCTCCAAGAGTATACGGAACCAGCTTATCTGCCAGATGCTCTGCCTTTCCTTCCAGGGAAGATTTCAGCTTCTCGGATTCCTCAATCATGGTGACGATCTTATCATAACGGCTGGAACCACCTACCGTCTTCACACGGATGGTGATCTCACCTTCCTCCACAACAGTGCCCGCATAGGCAACGCTGCCTTCTTTCTTGCATACAGGTACAGACTCACCGGTAAGAGACGCCTGATTGACCATAGCCTCTCCATCCGTAACACTTCCATCAAACGGAATTACAGTACCCATACGTACGACAACCTCGTCTCCCGGCTGAACTTCTCCGGACTCTACAAGGATTTCCTGATCGTCTCTCTTCAGCCATACCTTGCCAACATTCAGTGACATGGTCCTTGCAAGGTCACCTACAGATTTCTTATGTGTCCACTCTTCCAGGATCTCACCGATTCCAAGCAGGAACATAATGGAACCTGCAGTACCAAAGTCCTGACGCAGTACGGATACACCGATTGCAGTTGCATCCAGAACCGGCACCTCGATCTTGCGGTGAAGAAGTGTATCGATTCCCTTCCAGATATATTTCAGGGAAGTAGCTGTTGTATAAATTGCATTCAGCGGATATGGCAGGAAAAGTCTTCTTCCATAATGATAAATGACCTTGGAGATCAGCTTCTCCTGATATTCTGCATTCAGTGCTCTTCCTGAGCTCTGAAGCACCTGTGAAGGTACTTCCACATCCTGATAATGAAATTCTCTGATACCGCGGATGACCGCATCCCTGCTGCCCTGATAATTCACAACCGCATCGCAGGTTCTCTCATATACCTTGGCGGAAGCCACTCCGTCAAGATTCTCAAGATAATACAGTAATGTATCTGCCTGATCATAGCTCATTCGCTTCTGGGCAAGATGGATACGAAGGCGGCCTCTTGTCTCATGTTTAATATAAAATTTCACGGGAAATCGCCTCTTTACTCAGCTGTCTCTTCAGTTGCTGCTTCTTTTGTCTCTTCTGCTGTCTCTTTGAACGCATCCTCATCTGCAGTCTCTTCTGCTGTCTCAACATCCTCTACAGCCTCTTCTGCTGCGGCTCTCTCCTCATTGATTCCCTTAGCTTCAGCGTAGATATCCTCCGCGTTCTCCTGAAGGCTTGTAGCTGTTTTCATGATGCAGTCCTTAGCTCTTAAAACGGCTGCTGTGCATCCTGTGTAAAGCTTCTTCGCATCCTTGCTTGTAAGGATCTTGATTCCTGCTGTTCCAAAAAGAACACCTGCTGCAAAAAGTCCTGATTTTTTGAATTTAAAATCTACCATAATAATTTTTCCTCCTAATATATAATTTTTATCATTTTAATGATTTCCGGTGGACAATTTCCCATGCCTGCCCCGGTATTTTCATCATTATAAAATACTTGTAAAAAAATGTCCAGTGTTTTTTTGTGAATTTAACACAATTTGTTGAATTTTCAGTTAATTTCCCCTAACAGTTAAGTTTTACTAATAGTTTCGTTTTTCTAATTTTTAGTCTGTGCAAACCTTTTATTTCCTATTATATAGGGAATATCTCTTTGCTGTGTTTACCCGACTTCATGAACCGGAAGCAATGCAAGTGTACGAATATTCTGCTCATTGATCTCTCCGCAGGCCCGAAGTCCCGCAAGGATCACTTCGTTAAGTTTCTGCCCGGACAGATGGCAGATGGTATCATCATCCAGCTCCACTGTGCAGGCTCCCTTGGTACTGCAGGCTACCCGGTACATATTTTTGCGGCTGATGGCCCCGATGGACTCCAGTGTATTAATCATACGGTATACCGTTGCCACACCGATCTTCGGATCCAGTGCGGAAGCCCTGTAGTAGATTTCCTTACAGCAGGAGCACTCCCCCTCCAGAATGATATCAAGCAGGATTCTCCTCTGTCTGGTGATCCTTAATCCCCGCTCTTTCAGCTTCTCTATAATAAGATCCTTCTGCATCTGTGTATGTCGGTAACATCCTGTTCTCTTTTCTTCTTTCTCAGCTTTTGCGTTCTGCATTCTGATCCCTCCTTTATTATTGAGAAAACTTTTCTTTTATCTAATAAGTTAGTATACTCCAACTATGGTTAGTTGTAAATAACTCTTTGGGTATTTTTTCGTCTATTGAGGATTTCGCCGGAATGCGGTATAATAATTCGTGAATCTATCCATACGAAACCGTCGTTTTGACAAAATGACGAAAAATCCCCTTTCGTTTTTTCGTCAGAATGACAAGAAACTGCCGGAAACTTTGTACGATTCAGCTCTAGCTCTTTTCCTTCATTTTCGATATACTGTTAACCAGCAAAGGAAATTACGTAAAAAACAATATATTAATTTTGGAGGGAAACAACAATGGCAAGTTTATCATTATCTCACATTAATAAAACTTATCCAAACGGCTTCCAGGCAGTTAAAGATTTCAACCTGGAGATCGAAGATAAAGAGTTCATCATCTTCGTAGGACCATCTGGATGTGGTAAATCTACAACACTTCGTATGATTGCAGGTCTTGAGGAGATCAGCGGTGGTACACTTAAGATCGGTGACAAAGTCATGAACGATGTTGAGCCTAAGGACCGTGATATCGCAATGGTATTCCAGAACTACGCTCTGTATCCTCATATGACAGTTTATGATAACATGGCATTCGGACTTAAACTTCGTAAAGTTCCGAAAGATCAGATTGATAAAGCAGTTCGTGAAGCAGCAAGAATCCTTGACCTTGACAAACTTCTTGATCGTAAACCGAAGGCTCTTTCCGGTGGTCAGAGACAGCGAGTTGCCATGGGACGTGCTATCGTTCGTAATCCTAAGGTATTCCTTATGGATGAGCCTCTTTCCAACCTGGATGCTAAACTTCGTGTACAGATGCGTATCGAGATTTCCAAGATCCATCAGAGACTTGGTGCTACAATCATCTATGTAACACATGACCAGACAGAGGCTATGACACTTGGTACCAGAATCGTTGTTATGAAAGACGGTGTTGTTCAGCAGGTTGATACACCTCAGAACCTGTATCAGAAACCAGGCAACCTCTTCGTTGCAGGATTCATGGGATCTCCGCAGATGAACTTCCTTGATGCTGTTATCTCCGAAAAAGGCGGCAACATGATCGCTACAATCGGTAACGAGCATGAGGTTATCGTTCCGGCAGCTAAAGCTAAAGTTCTCAAAGACAAAGGCTATGTTGGAAAGAAAGTTGTTCTTGGTATCCGTCCTGAGGATATCCATGATTCTCAGATGTTCCTTGAGACATCTCCAAGCAAACCAATGAACTCTGTAGTTAAAGTTTACGAGCTTCTTGGTGCCGAAGTATTCCTGTACTTCGATGTTGACGGAACTCAGGTTACAGCACGAGTTGATCCTCGTACAACAGCTAAAACTGGTGATCCGATCAGATTTGCATTCGATATGGAGAAAGCTCACTTCTTCGACAAAGAGACAGAGCTTACAATCACAAACTAATTCTTACCGAATTACAAAAAATGAATTTAACCCCGGGGATATATTTTCCCGGGGTTTCTTTTTTACTCTGCACAATTTTCACTTCATCTACAGAAAGGACTCAATTTTTATGAAAATACAGCAAACACTTCAAAAATGTCTGGATGACTGGAACCGGATCAGTGGACTGGATTTCTGTATTCTGAATGAAAGTAATCAAGTTTTCGCTTCCACCGGAGACAGAAAGCTTCCATCTGCCGAAAAACTCACCCAGTTCCGTGAAGATCCTGCTTTATGCATTTCCAACCGTTCCTGCAGCCTCTACAAATTAAACGGCACATCCGGCGATATGCTTCTGACTGTATGGGGTTCCACGGATTCTGCTTCTACCATCGGAGAACTTGCTGTCTGCCAGGTAGAAAGCCTTCTTACTGCCTATGCGGAAAAAACGGACAAAAATTCCTTCATGCAGAACCTTCTTCTGGAGCGCTACTCTCAGGTGGAAGCCTTCAACAAAGCTGCCCGTCTCCACATTGCACCTTCTGTCCGCCGTGCAGTATTTCTTGTGGAAACCAAACAGCATAAAGATGAAAATGCTCTGGCAACCATCCGGAATATCTTTTCCGCCCGGACCCGTGACTTTATCACTGCCCTGGATGATTCCGGCATTATTGTTGTCCGTGAGCTTCAGAGCACAGAGGGCTATGAAGAGCTTGACGGAATTGCCTGTATGCTTGTAGATATGCTGAATACAGAAGCCATGACTTCTGCCTGGGTCTCCTACAGCAATGCTGCCGACGATATTATGCAGCTTTCTGATGCCTACAAAGAAGCGCGTACTGCTCTGGAAGTCGGAAAAATCTTTTATGCAGACAAAAATGTCTTCGGCTACAACCGCCTTGGTATCGGCCGCCTGATCTATCAGCTTCCGACGCAGGTCTGTGACATGTTCGTAAATGAAATTTTCGGAGATGAGTCTCTGGATTCTATTGATGATGAAACACTGAATATTATCCGAACTTTCTTTGAAAACAACCTGAATCTTTCCGAGACATCCAGACAGCTTTATGTACACAGAAATACTCTGGTGTACCGTTTTGAAAAGCTTCAAAAACGATTCGGACTGGATATCCGTACCTTCGAAGATGCACTGGCTTTTAAACTTGCCATGATGGTAACGGATTACATTACCTACTCCCGGAATCATGGAAAATAAATATCTCAGAAAATATAGTACATAGCACAAAAAAATCCCGGAAATATCTGACGGATATTTCCGGAATTTTATTTTTTACAGAGATATTTTTATTTCAGCAGCATCAGATGTTCCGGTGGAAGATACAGATACTTGGGAAGTCCCATGTCCGGATCTTCCATGAAACTGTTCTTGGGACGCATCCACCACAAACCGGCCGCTGCCTCCTCATCTTTCTTACGGATCATATACTGATGTTCAAACGTTGTTTCAATATACTCATCCACCTGCACTTCCAGGCAGTTCTCTCCAGGCTTCTCTTCCGGCCGGATCCAGTGTCCACGAATTCCCACGTGCGTAATATCTTCTGCCACTTTTTCTGCTGTATGAAGTTTCATTTTCCAGTCTGTGGCATAAATTTCGTGTTCTCCCAGCCGCTGAACTGCTGAAAAATTCTTACATCCGGTAAGTTTTGCCGCTTCCAGCATTCTGGGATTCTCAAACAACCGCTTCGTTTCATCGGTCACGAGGATACGTCCTCCATCCACAACAGAAAGCTCTTTACAGAATTTATAGGCCTCATCTCTGCTATGAGTTACAAGAATCATATCCCCCGGATAATCCTTAAGAAAATCCTGCATCTCTCTCTGCAGCACATCCTTCAGAAATCCATCCAGTGCGGAAAACGGTTCATCCAGAAGGATTGCTTCCGGCTCTCCGATCATCATTCTGGCCAGTGCCACTCTCTGCTGCTGCCCGCCGGAAAGCTGGGATGGAAGACGTTTTTCCAGTCCCTCCAGATGATAACGCCGGATCAAATCCGACACTTTTTCCTGGACGGAGGCCTTTTCCCCACGGTAACCGCATCGGATATTCTGCTCTACGGTCATGGTTGGAAACAATGCATAATTCTGGAAAAGATAGCCAATCCGCCGTTTCTGTGGTTTCAGACTGATTCCTGCTTCCGAATCAAAGACTGTTTTTCCGTTAATTACAATCTTACCCCGATCCGGAGTCTCAATGCCCGCAATGCATCGCAGCGTCATGCTCTTTCCGCTGCCGGATGCTCCAAGAAGCCCGATGGCTGCCGAGCTGCCCTCAAATTGTACTTTCAGGGAAAAATCCCGGAAATTCTTTTCGATATTTACACTGACTGCCATCAGATCCACCTTCTTGTCTTCATTCCTCTTCCGGATACAATGTTAATCAGCGCTACAATCACAAAGGAAATCAGCACAATCACAACGACCCAGAAGCCTGCAATTCCATAGTTTCCGGCTGCGGTCTCTGCAGCTATGGCTACCGAAACCGTTCTTGTTTTTCCAAGGATATTTCCGGCAAGCATGGAAGTTGCTCCATACTCACCGATGGCACGTGCAAAAGCCAGTACCGTTCCGGAAGCAATTCCCGGTCCTGCTGCAGGCATAACCACCTTCCAGAAGATCCGGTTATCGCTCATTCCCAATGTCTGGCCCGCGTAAATCAGATTCACGTCTACCTGCTCAAAAGCAGCACGTGCATTGCGGTACATCAGCGGAAATGCAATCACTGCAGCCGCGATCACACAGCCCTTCCAGGTCTGTACGATCTTAATATCAAAATTGTCCAGAAGAAAACTTCCAAGCGGTCTTTTCAGGCTGAAAATCAGGAGCAGAAAAAATCCTGCCACTGTAGGCGGAAGTACCAGAGGAAGGGTAAGGATACCATCCAGTACTGCTCTGGCTCCTGGTTTCAGTTTCATGATCTTACGGGCGCAGAATACCCCCAGAAAAAAGGCGATCACGGTAGCCACCAGACCTGTTTTTAAGGAAATCCACAGAGGACTCCAGTTTATTTCTTTCAAAAATTCTGTCATCGTTCATTCCTGCACCGGCATTTACCGTATTTCAAAAAATTACTGCCGGTTTTCTGCATAATGATTATTTGGAGGTACTGTCTTCAGAGTCTGTGCTATCCTCAGCCTTATATGCTGTGAATCCATAGTCCTCAAATACCTTGATCGCAGCGTCAGACTCTACATAATCCAGAAATGCCTCTGCAGCCCTGGTATCGTCCTCTGATGCTTCTTTATCCTCAATAAGGCCTGCCGGATAAAGAACCGGTGTCTGAAGGCTTTCTGCCGGAGCCTCTGCGATAATCTCTACTTTATCAGCAACAGATGCAGCATCTGTCGCATATACTACACCAACTTCATTACTTCCTTCGCTGACTGCAGCAAGTACATCTGTCACATTCTTGCACTCATTGATCTCCATCTTGTTTACATCGTCCATGATTCCAAGGTTGTTGAAGATCTCGCGGGAGTACTGTCCAACCGGAACATCCTCACCTGCAAGCGCCATGTTCTTGGCATCTGTGATGTTCTCAAATCCTGTTACCTTTGTCTCTCCGTCCTTGGGTTTGATCAGAACAACTTTATTCTCAAGAAGGTCAACAACGGTGTCCTCTTTTGTCAGTTTCTCCTCTGTGAGGGCATCCATCTGTTTATCTGCTGCTGAAAAGAAAAGATCGCAGCGTGCGCCTTCCTCAATCTGTGTCTGCAGTGTGCCTGAGCTGTCTGCGCTGTAGTAGATTGTCACATTCGGATAAAGTTCATTGAAATCTTTCTGGATATCTTCCATGGAATTGCTGAGGCTGGCTGCGATAAAAGCGTAAACCTCACCTTTCAGATTCTCATCACCTTTCACCTCTGTGTCTGCCGCGAAAACACTTCCGGTCATAAGGCCTGTTGTCAGGATTCCTGCTGTAAGAGCTGCTAAGATTTTTTTCTTCATCTTTTTGTTCCTCTCCTTTTTCTGTTTCGTTTAGTTTCATTCAGTTTTGAATGGTTTCGTCTAATTTTACCCAAATGAATGTTTCTTGTCAAGCGTAAGGCCATTGCTGTTTTTTCATACACATGCTATCATGAAATACACCAGACAGTTTTCACTGTAATATCAGAATCTTAGAAGATAAGGAGAATTTTTTTATGAAACTCAGTGCACGTAATCAGTTAAAGGGAAAAGTCATCAACATCAACAAAGGCGCCGTAAATTCCATTGTTTCCATCGATATTGGCGGAGGAAATATCATCACAGCAACCATTTCCTGTGCCGCTGTGGAGGAACTGGGACTGAAAGTTGGCTCTGATGCTTACGCGGTAATCAAGGCTACCAGCGTTATGGTGGGAATCGATGAATAAATTTTACACAGCCCAGGAAGTCGCCGATAAACTGAAAATCAAAAAGACAACCGTATACGAACTGATCAAGAGAGGCGAACTTTCTTCCTCAAAAATCGGCAAGCAGCTTCGTGTCAGCGAAGAACAGTTAGCACAGTATCTGGATGGAGCAGCGCAGATCAGTACTGCGGCGCAGACCCGTGACTATCAGCCGGAAAGTTCTCTTCTGAAAAGAGACTATCTTCTCCACTCCAGTGGACTGATCATCAGCGGACAGTCTTCCCCTGCCCTGGATCTTCTCTTAAATCAGCTTCCTTCCACTCCTGGAAACCTTCCGGTACTGCAGTCTCATATGAATACCTACAACGGACTGTATTCCCTCTATTTTGAAAAAGTCCACCTGGCCTGTGCTGCCGCTTCCCCGGAGGATATCAAAAGTCTTGTTCCAGGAGTTTCTCTGACAGCAATCCGGTTCTGCAAGTATCCGGTTGGTTTTTATGTAAAAAAAGAAAATCCCAGAAATATCCGGGATTTTTCAGATCTTACACGGGCAGACATTATTTTTGCAAACCGCGAAAAAGGGAGCAGCCGAAGAGTTCTTCTTGACCGGCAGCTGAAGGCTTCTGAAATTTCACCGGAAGCCATATCCGGATACCGCAACGAACTGGTTTCCGACTATTCCACCGCCGCTGCCGTTGCCGGTGGACAGGCTGACACCGCTCTTGGCGAAAGCTGTGCTGCCAGAAGTTTTCCAGGGCTTACATTTCTTCCTGTCTGTGAGGAAACGCTGTATCTCATCCTGCGTTCCGAGAACCTCTGCGCTCCCGGTTTTCAGGCAGTGGCAGATACCATTGCATCCGAAAATTTCCGGCGCACCCTTTCTCTTCAGACCGGATATGATACCTCACATACAGGAGAAATTATCACCCTGTAATTACTTAATGGTTTGAGTTCATATATTCATATACTCTGGTTGATACCGCCCGGATTCCGGACTGCAGATGCCCTTCGGACGCACCACTTGAAAATACGCATAATACATAATCGGTCTTCTTTCCGTAAATAATTGCAATATCATGCTGAACAGAACTTGTTTCTCCTGTTTTGTTGGCACATACCACTCCGGATGGAAGACCTGCAGGAATTTTATAGCGTACAGTCTGATGGAGCAGAAGATTCAGCATTTCCTTGGAATACTGTTTGGACACACATTTGCCACGGTAAATCTGTTCCAGCAGTTTTCCGCAGTCCTTTGCGGATGCGGTATTTCTTCCTCCGTCACTTGCCCAGGAAGAGGATGACGGATGAAGGGAACTGTGGCAGCCTGTCTTTGTATATCCATTCTTTTTCAGATACTGGTTTACTACCGCGGTTCCTTTTACAAAACTTCCGCCTCCGTGGCGTCTTACCAGCTCATTGTAGCTTTCATTGTCACTGACTGTAATCATATCCCACAAAAGATTTCGAACGCTGGAACTGTACTGCATTTTTCCCTGTCTGATCTGATCGTAGGTAGATGCCATGACAAAAGCTTTGATGGTACTTGCCGGATACATTGCCTGATCATTTACATTCACAATATTTCCGGTTTTCAGATCTTTTATGTAAATGGACCAGTTTCCTCCGTAAGCAGACGCAAAATGCTCCATCTCAGCCTTAAAAGCGCTTAATTTATACTCAGACTTTGTGCTCTTTCTTCCCTGCCAGTCTACATACTGGCCATCCGGCGTTTTCATTGTCTTGGCAATGGTACCGTCAGATTTCAGATAATAACCGCTCTTCCAGCAATTGGTTGCCATCTTTCCATTTTTGTCGATATAGTATTTGCGGCTTCTGTAGGTAATCCATCCGGCTTTCTGTGTCAGTCGGCCGTTTCCACTTCCAAAATAATAACTTCCGTTAAATTTCTTTCCGTTTACGGTTATATTCAGCTTATGAAAATGTGTTCCAAAACACATTTTTCCCACGCCGTTGAAATAATAATAGCCACTTTTCAGCGCCATACCATGAAGTTTTCTCTGCTTTATATAACGGACATAAGTTTTTCCGTCTAATCTGCCACGATCGCCCGCATAATAATAGCCCCCGAAAGCTTTTCCGTTTACTTTCTGATCTGCAATTTTTACAAGGCCTTTTTCTCCTTTTGTAAAACGGCCCGTTTCTGTATCAGACGTCCATTGCTGTCGAACATGTAAATGCCACGGTGCAAAAAATTGCTGTCAGCATAAATAAACACGCAAGCACAGCAATTCCCGGTTTTTTGTTATTAACTTTTACTCTTTTCTCTTCCATTTCTCTTTTTTACAGCCTGCCGGAGTTCCCGGCAGGCCCTTCCACCTGTATGTACCTTTATGTAACTTTTACGGGATATTCGGATTTTGGTTACTCTTCTGACCAGTCTCCATTATCATCCCAGACAATGTCTCCATCACTGCCACTGTTACTGTCATCAATTACATCGTCTCCACTTCCACTGTTATCACTGTCATCTACATAACCGCCGTCATCATTGCCATCATAGTTTCCGCTATCGCTGTTATCGTAATCTCCGCCGTCTCCGTCATCGCTGTTATCACTGTTGTCGTTGCTGTCATAACTGTTGTCTGAACTTCCATCATCGCTGCTATCATAGCTGCCGTTATCAGAACTGTCGTAAGAGCTGTCATCTGTGGAAGAAGTATCGGTCACACTGGAAGTGTCTGTACTGTCTGTGGAATCTGTACTGTCAGATTCACTGTTATCGGTCTCCACATTTCCCTGTGTACTCTTTTCACTCTTGTCACTTAAGCTCATGTAAGTCAGGTATGCAGAACCGTCCTGAATCATCAGTTTGGCCTTCTCCATATCGCCCAGCTCTGCACTGTAAATCTCATATGCGTTTCCATCTCCGTCTACAACTTTCATATCATAGATTGCATCTGTGGCAGAATCCGGTGTGTAATACATCTGTACCTGCTCCGCATCTTTGATGGTAGATTCCGCAGGAACGAGATTTTTGCCCCATTCTGTTCCGCCGGCTGCACGGAGATAAATCTCACGGATTTCACCCTTGGTACTGTTGGTAAGATATACAAATTTTGCAGTGCTTGTTTTTATGCCAATCAGCTTCGGTGCCGGCGTGGAAGTCGGAAGCGGTGTGGACGTCGCAGGTGCTGCAGTCGGTGCCGCAGTCGGAACCGGTGTCGGGGTTACTTCCACTGTGTCTTTTGAGGAACTTCCACATCCGGCTGCACTCAGTGCTGCAGCTGCTGCCAGTGCAATCATAATTTTCTTATATTTCATAATAATTACCTCCAGAATTACTGTTTACACATATTTACGCAAGTAATGTTTTTCCGATAAAATATCCGAGAACCAGGATTCCGAGAATGATTCTGTACCATCCAAATACCTTGAAATCATGTTTCTTGATATATCCCATCAGGAATTTGATCGCCAGGATTGATACCACAAAAGATACCAGTACGCCTACGATCAGGATGATCAGCTCTGTGGAGCTGAAGGCAAAACCGAATTTCACAAGCTTCAGAAGGCTTGCGCCAAACATAACCGGAATTGCCAGGAAAAAGGTGAACTCAGCCGCAACCGTACGAGATGTTCCGGCAAGGATTCCTCCGATAATCGTAGATCCGGAACGGGAAGTTCCAGGAATTACGGAAAGCACCTGGAAACAGCCAATAATCAGAGCTGTTTTGAATGTAAGTTTATCCAGTCTGGTACAGGTTGGTCTGCGGCGTTTATTGTAATTCTCAATCACAATAAAAAGAACACCATAAACGATCAGTGTGATCGCAACTACAACGTAGTTATAAAATTTCTCTTCAATGATGTCATTAAACGGAAGTGCGATGATGATCGTCGGCAGACATGCCACCAGGATCTTGAACCACAGAATCCATTTCTCCTTATCACAGTATTTCTCCACAAATGTAAGGATTCCTCTGGATACTGCCGGCTGTTTACGAAGGGCCATCTGTGTTTTTTTGGGAATCTTCCTTATGTAAAAAGGCCACAGTTTGTTCCAGTACAGAACAACCACTGCCATGATCGCGCCAAGCTGGATCACTACCAGGAAAAATTCCATAAATGCATCGGACACATTCAGCTTGACAAATTCATCTACCAGGATCATATGTCCGGTACTGCTGATCGGAAGCCACTCTGTGATTCCCTCCACAATGCCAAGAAGGATAACCTTCAGCAATTCTATAAAACTCATGTTAACTCCTTTCCAAAAGCACATTTCGCTTTGTGCCCAAAATAAGATAAGGACCGAACCGGTATATAAACAGCGGCTCCGTCCTTATCAGTATATTACATATTTTTCAATTCGTAAACTTTGAATCTTTTATTTCGCAAAATTTACATATTTTTTACATTTAACAACGCTTAACGATTGTCAATTGTCGCAATATCTACCAGAGTCAGGTTGTTCAGGTCTGTATTCTCAAGACTTGTAACCAGAGCCTCTGCAGTATCAAGGCTTGTAAGTACGTTAACACCTGTCTCAATGGCATTACGACGGATGACGAAACCATCTTTCTGATGCTCAACACCCTGTGGCGGTGTATCGATGACAACATCGATCTTGTGGCCAAGGATCAGGTCCATCAGGTTCGGAGACGGCTGCTCCAGCTTGTTTGTACGTGTTACCTTGATTCCGTTCTCAGTCAGGACGTTTGCAGTACCTCTTGTTGCAAAGATACGGTATCCCTGAGCCTCGAAACGTTTTGCGATCGGGATGATATCCTCTTTATCCTCATCCTTAACAGTGATGATCATCTGTTTGTGTTTCGGAAGACGGATTCCTGCTCCGATAAATGCTTTGTAAAGAGCCTCATTGAAGGTCTTTGCAATACCAAGGCACTCACCTGTGGATTTCATCTCAGGTCCAAGGCTGATATCTGCGCCTCTGATCTTCTCGAAGGAGAATACCGGCATCTTGATTGCAAAGTACTCTGCTTCTTTCTGAAGTCCAGGTGTGTAACCAAGCTCTTTGATCTTGTGGCCAAGGATAACTCTTGTTGCAAGCGGAACAATCGGGATTCCTGTTACCTTGCTGATGTACGGTACTGTACGGCTGGAACGTGGGTTAACCTCGATAACATATACATCCTCACCTACAACGATGAACTGGATATTGATCATACCGATTACATGAAGTGCCTGTGCAAGACGACGTGTGTACTCGGCGATGGTGTCTTTTGCTTTCTGGCTGATGGTCTGTGCCGGATATACGGAAATACTGTCTCCGGAATGGATACCTGCACGCTCGATGTGCTCCATGATTCCAGGGATCAGGATGTCCTCACCGTCGCATACCGCATCGACCTCGATTTCTTTACCCATGAGGTATTTATCAACAAGGATCGGATGCTCCTGTGCGATCTGGTTGATGATTCCGATATACTCTTCAACATCCTCATCGCTGACAGCGATACGCATTCCCTGTCCTCCAAGTACGTAGGACGGGCGGACAAGTACCGGATATCCCAGCTCGTTGGCAGCTTTTTTCGCCTCTTCTGCTGTGAATACAGTGTGTCCCTTCGGTCTCGGGATCTGGCATTTCTCAAGAATGGCATCAAAGAGCTCTCTGTCCTCTGCGGCATCTACATTCTCAGCAGATGTTCCAAGGATCTTAACGCCCATCTTGATCAGTGCTTCGGTCAGTTTGATGGCTGTCTGTCCACCGAACTGAACAACAGCTCCATCCGGTTTCTCGATATTTACTACATTCTCAACATCTTCCGGTGTCAGTGGCTCGAAATACAGCTTATCTGCAATATCGAAGTCTGTACTTACAGTCTCCGGGTTGTTGTTGATAATAATGGTCTCATATCCCTCTTTCGCAAATGCCCATGTACAGTGTACAGAGCAGAAGTCGAACTCAATACCCTGTCCGATACGGATCGGGCCGGAACCAAGTACCAGGATCTTTTTCTTATCTTTTGTCTCGATTGCTTCGTTCTCTGTCTGGTCATCGCCGTATACAGAGTAGTAGTATGGTGTCTCTGCCGCAAACTCTGCCGCACAGGTATCAACCATCTTGTATGCTGCACGGATGCCGTACTCTTTACGAAGATCTTTGATCTCAGCTTCTGTCTTGCCTGTCAGGTCAGCAATGATGTAGTCCGGGAACTCCATACGTTTTGCTTCCAGAAGGAGGTCTTTGTCCAGTTTCTGAGTCTTCAGAGCCTGCTCCATCTCAACCAGGATCGCCAGTTTGTCGATGAACCAGATGTCGATCTTTGTGATGTCGTGAAGTTTCTCCTGGGAAATATTTCTGCGGAGTGCCTCTGCGATCTTCCAGATACGGCGGTCATCCACGATATTCAGCTCGTCAAGGAGCTCCTCATCGGAAAGATGGGAGAAGTCGTAGGACATCAGGCTGTCTACGTGCTGCTCCAGGGAACGGATAGCCTTCATTAAAGCACCCTCAAAGTTATGGCAGATACTCATAACCTCACCGGTAGCCTTCATCTGTGTAGTCAGTGTACGTTTTGCTGTGATGAATTTGTCAAATGGCAGACGCGGGATCTTAACAACACAGTAATCCAGCATCGGCTCGAAGCTTGCATATGTTTTGCCTGTGATGGCGTTCGGGATCTCATCCAGTGTGTAGCCCAGTGCGATCTTGGCTGCAACCTTGGCGATCGGATAACCGGTAGCCTTACTTGCAAGTGCGGAGGAACGGCTTACACGAGGGTTAACCTCGATGACACAGTACTCAAAGCTCTCCGGATGAAGGGCATACTGTACGTTACATCCACCTGTAATACCAAGCTCTGTGATGATGTTAAGAGCAGATGTACGAAGCATCTGATACTCTTTATCACCAAGGGTCTGGGAAGGAGCAACTACGATGGAGTCACCGGTATGGACACCAACCGGGTCAATGTTCTCCATGTTGCAGACTGTGATGCAGTTTCCTGCGCTGTCTCGCATTACCTCATACTCGATCTCTTTCCATCCGGCGATACATCTCTCTACAAGAACCTCACCTACACGGGAAAGACGAAGACCGTTTTCAAGGATCTCACGAAGCTCCGGCTCGTTGTGCGCGATACCGCCGCCGCTTCCGCCAAGTGTGTATGCAGGACGGAGAACAACCGGATATCCGATGGTCTGTGTAAATTCCACACCATCTTCTACGGTTGTAACGACCTTGGATGCTGCAACCGGCTCGCCGATCTTTTCCATGGTATCTTTGAATTCCTGACGGTCCTCAGCTTTACGGATGGTTGCTGCTGTGGTACCGATGAGGCGTACATTGTGCTCTTTCAGGAAGCCTTTCTCCTCAAGCTCCATGGCAAGGTTCAGTCCTGCCTGGCCGCCCAGTGTAGGAAGTACACTGTCCGGTTTCTCTTTGAGGATCAGCTGCTCTACGACCTCAACAGTCAGAGGCTCGATGTAAACTCTGTCTGCGATGTCTTTATCTGTCATGATGGTAGCAGGATTGGAGTTTAAAAGTACAACCTCCATGCCCTCTTCCTTCAGGGAGCGGCATGCCTGGGTTCCTGCATAGTCAAACTCTGCTGCCTGGCCGATTACGATCGGACCTGAGCCGATTACAAGTACTTTTTTTATGTCCTTATTCCTTGGCATTATTTCTCTCCTCCCATCATCTTCATGAATCTGTCAAACAGGTAACTGGAATCCTGTGGTCCCGGGCATGCTTCCGGATGGAACTGTACCGTAAAGATGTTCTTTCCATTATATGCCATACCCTCGTTTGTTCCGTCGTTGACGTTTACAAATGCAGGATGTGCGATATTTTTCTCCTCAAGGCCCTCTGCGTCTACAACGTAGCCATGGTTCTGGGAAGAAATATATACTCTTCCTGTCTCAAGGTCTTTCACCGGATGGTTTCCACCTCTGTGGCCGTATTTCATCTTATGGGTATCTCCGCCCGTTGCAAGAGCCATAAGCTGATGTCCAAGGCAGATGGCAAAGATCGGCACATCAGAGTCATAGAGTTTTTTGATTTCTTTAATAATAGAAGTACATTCCTTCGGATCTCCAGGGCCATTGCTGAGCATGATGCCGTCCGGATTGTCTCCAAGGATCTCTTCAGCAGATGTCAGAGCCGGGTAAATAGTAACCTGGCATCCTCTCTCATTCAGTGAGCGTGCAATGTTTTTCTTGGCGCCCAGATCAAGAAGGGCAACCTTCGGTCCGTTCCCCTTAAGCACTTCCTTTTCGCGGCAGGAAACCTTCTCTACCACTTTTCCTGTTGTATATGCTTTTAATCTGGGGATGATTGTATCCAGGTCATAGTTCTCGTCAACTGTGATCATTCCGTTCATGGTTCCCTTCTCACGAAGGATCTTAGTCAGTGCTCTGGTATCAATTCCTGCGATTCCCGGAATGTCGTTTTTGCTCAGAAAATGCTGAATGGTGTCTACGCTTCTGAAGTTGCTGGGAACTCGTGATAATTCGCGTACAATAAATCCGTCAATCCACGGCTTCCTTGATTCCTGGTCATCATAACAGATTCCGTAGTTTCCGATCAGCGGATATGTCATACACACCGCCTGTCCTGCGTAAGAAGGATCTGTCATTACTTCCAGATAACCGGTCATGGAAGTGTTAAAGACAATTTCACTGATGACTTCCCTTGCAGAACCAATGCTGGTTCCTGTAAATACATGGCCATCTTCCAATATCAGAAATGCTTTCATACAATCTCCCTTTCTTTGTTCTCTTATTTTATCCTAAATCTTCAAGATTGTATCACAGGAATCGCCATTTTTCAACACCATATGCAAAAAAAATGCATAAAACTAACT
>ERZ1034946.82-NODE-82-length-86811-cov-29.427498_pt1 | contig 86811 bp, 79 predicted proteins | sample MGYA00520591_ERZ1034946 | MGnify/ENA primary metagenome ERZ1034946 (study PRJEB33766, sample SAMN09781753) | gut metagenome | biome: gut microbiome | host: Homo sapiens | place: Madagascar | study: EMG produced TPA metagenomics assembly of the PRJNA485056 data set...
CTATTTTACCATTATATTTCACATTTTTAAAGCTTTTTAAATATTCTACCGCTTCGTAGACCCTGGTTCTCCTCTGGGCAATACCGCAGATTATCTCATCAAATGCATCACACACCGATACGATCTGACAGGAAAAAGGAATCTCGGCTTCTTTCAAGCGGAGCGGAAAGCCGGAACCATCCAGTCTTTCATGGTGATATAGAATAATCTTTTTCACTTCGTCGGAGATCCATTCTTCATCTTTTACGGAAGTATATCCGTAAACCGGATGCTTCTTATATTCCGACAAAGCTCCCTGTTTCATGTCTTCCATGGATTTTCCTTCGTACTCCAGTGTCGTATAACGAAGTCCGATATCATGCAACAGACATCCTACACCAATATCATGAATTTCCTGTTTTTCCACGTTTAGACGAAGTGCAGTCAAAATTGCCAACGAACACAGACTGATGGAATGTTCATAGATATCTGCGCTGCGTTCCCGGATGTCGAATACCTTTTCCACGACTTCTTTTTCATCCAGGATACTGGTAATAATTTCATCCGCCGCCTGTGTCAATCCTTGAAGTTCCTTGTTATTCTGGTAAGTATGTCTCTCCAGGATTGCTTTAACTTTACTTTTAACCGTTTTTTCTATATCGTTTTTAAGTATTACTATTTCATTGGAATCTTCTGTGTTTTCTTTGACATATACTTCCAGAATTCCCATTTCCTCTATTTTAGCAATATATTCTTTTTTTAGAACTGCGCCTTCCGGAAGAATGATCTGATAATCCCAGGTCATCAGTGACTGTGCAAGGATTTCGTTTCCGGTCAGCTCGCTCAGTTTCATTCTCTTCATATAAAAACCCCTTTATTCACCCATTGCTATCGAAAGTGCTTCCGCCTCTTCTGCTCCCAGATCAATTGCACACTGTCCGAGCTTTATTTCTTTGGTATAAGAATAACAGCCTTCGGAACTGTGCACGGAATTGATGATAAATCCGTTATTGTTTTCATCCAGCAGTGCCAGAGAGAAACTTAACTGTCCACCCATCTGATTAAAGGCATCATACTTCACCAGTCCCATTTTCTGATAAGCGGATTCCATATTTTTATATAACGTGCGGATATCTTTTTTATTCTTCTCTGTGTTAGCCTTTAAGAATTTATTGTCTTCATACAGACCGGCAATATCCTGTTCCAGACTGGTACCGTCTTTTCCACTGAGGAACTTGTCCAGTCTCTTTTTTAATTTACCGGTTTTTCTAATCTGAACAATCAGCAATATGATAAATACAATTAACAGTACAATCACTGCAGCCATTCCGATCAGAAGGTAACCCGGATCAAATTCTCCCAGACCGATCTGATTCAAAAAAGTACTATTCATAATACTTCTCCTTCGTATATCCTGTTCTTTTCTTATTTATTCAGTACATCCAACAATCTGTCCAAATCCTCATGATTGTAAAATTCGATTTCGATTTTACCGGATCCTTCTCCCTTGGATGTTACAGTTACTTTTCTGCCAAGCTTCTGTTTTAATTTTTCTTCGATATCCTGGTAGATTACCTGCATGGTCTTGTCATCCGTCTTTTTTGGCTTTGCAGGTTTATGTAGATTTTTCACCAGTTTTTCTACATCACGTACGCTCAGCTTTTCGTCAAAGATACGCTGTGCCAGATTATATTGTTCTTCCGGATTCTCCACAGCCAACAGTGCTCTGGCATGTCCCGTGCTGATCATTTCATCTACAACCATGCGCTGCACATCTTCGTTGAGTTTCAACAGACGGATGGAATTGGTCACGGCAGCGCGGCTCTTGGATACTCTCTCTGCCACTTCATCTTGTTTCAGATGAAACTCTGTCAGTAATCTCTTATAAGCCTGTGCTTCTTCAATCGGATTCAGATCTTCACGCTGGATATTCTCGATCAGAGAGATTTCTACAATTTCCTGTTCCGTATAATTACGAATGATAACCGGCACTTCTTTCAGACCTGCCAGCTTTGCGGCACGCCATCTTCTTTCACCGGCTATGATCTCATAGTAATCCTTGCGATCCTGTACTAAAATCGGCTGTAACAAACCAAACTGTTTAATAGAATCTGCCAGTTCCTGCAGAGCATCCTCATCAAAATTTTTACGGGGCTGTTCTCTGTTGGGCTCTACTTTTGTAATTTTCACAAGGGTCTGCGGCTCTTTTTCCTCAGTAACTGTTTTCCCCTTTGCCTTAGCTGATATCTCTTTTTTTGTCTTTGTCTCCCCTAATGTATTAGGTATCAGAGAATCCAGACCTTTTCCCAATCCTCTCGCTGCCATACCTTTTCTCCTATACTTTTCTATTCTTTACTTATCATTTTCAATCACTTCATCTGCCAACTGCATATATGCTTCTGCGCCGGCGGATTTTGCATCATACAGATTAATCGGCATTCCGTAACTGGGTGCCTCTGCCAGTCTGATATTTCTGGGAATCAGTGTATGATATATTTTCTGATTTAAGTTTTGTTTTACATTCTCTACTACCTGCATGGACAGATTCGTACGAGAATCATACATAGTGAAAACGACACCGTCAATATCCAGCTTTGGATTCAGTCTCTCTTTTACCAGATTAATTGTATGAATCAACTGACTCAATCCCTCCAATGCATAAAACTCACACTGGATAGGAACAAGTACATCATCTGCAGTTGTCATAGAATTAATGGTCAACATATTCAGAGAAGGCGGACAATCTATAATAATGAAATCATAATCATCTTTGACATAATCAACTTCATTTTTTAAGATATATTCCTTTTTATCTACCCCGATCAATTCTATCTCTGCTGCGGCCAGATTTACATTGGATGGAAGTACAGATACATTTTTTACTACATCCGGAATAATACAATCTCTGATAGAACATTCACCTAAGATAAGTTCATAGACCGTATTTTCCAATTCGTTCTTTTCAATACCAAATCCACTGGTTGTGTTTCCCTGAGGATCTGTATCGATTACCAATACCTTTTTCCCCTTTGCTGCCAGAGCAGCAGACAAATTAATGGACGTAGTTGTCTTGCCTACGCCACCTTTTTGGTTTGCTATTGCTATAATTCTACCCATATTTTTTACCATGTCTTTCTTAATGATATTGATATATTAAATTAACCGTGCAAACCTCTGGACTGTCTGTCCATATCTTCTACCACAATATCATAGATTTCTCCGAGAGAAGCACAATACTCTAAAACTTTCCAGGGCTCATTGGTATGAAAATGGATTTTGATTAGTTCTTCATCTCCTACTGCCAACAGACAATCTCCCTTAAAATGTTCTGTGATGTAATCGTTGATCTCGTCCTCATCCAAATTTGTTCCTTCAATTAATAACTGTGTATCATATTTGAATTCTAACATCTCAAATCCTCCATTCTGTGTAAAAACCACTCTATTATAATATCATGTGCATTTCTATGTTACAAGGTTAAAATGCTACAAAAACTTGATACTTTGTATCCATTTCATACGATAAAATATGAGTTTTAAGCTATTTTACTAGATATAGTAGCCGGTTGATTTTCTTTTTCCTGTATTTATCATGTTTCACGAATATATCATAGAAATGTTTCACATTTTTAGTCACAACATCTTGGGTGATAATGTTTCACGTGAAACATTATCTTGTGTTAATTTATTTTATATAATTACAATGTTTCACGTGAAACATTGTAATCTATTTCATCTATATCTAGTATTCTATGTCTGTTATCAAACTTAAAAATTTCATATTTATATTTGTAGTAACAAATTAAACATTTTATCTAAGCACTCTCCTATCCAATATTTAAGGGCATAACAGTTATCTTTTAATCCTAGTCTTTACAATCATAATATTGACAGAAAATTAAAAAGAGAATATATTCGTAACTTGTTTTAAAAACCACACTATGCTAGGATAAAACTGTTCTGATTCATAAAAATTATTTTAGCGAAAGTGAGGTCTTTATAAAATGGCTATAGATAAAGTAAAGGAATATTTCAAACCATATCATATGGATCAGCAGATTTTGGAGTTTGACGTATCCAGTGCAACCGTAGAGTTAGCAGCGGAAGCACTTCATTGTGAAGGGAAAAGGATTGCCAAGACAATGTCCTTTTTGGTAGGGGATCAACCGATTCTGATTGTAACTGCAGGGGATACGAAAATAGATAATGCAAAGTACAGACACTTTTTTGGAACAAAAGCGAAAATGATACCGGGGGATGAAGTTGAAAACATTATTGGACATGCAATCGGCGGTGTATGTCCTTTTGCAGTCAATAAAAATGTAAAAATATATTTGGATATATCCTTGAAAAGATTTGAAACCGTGTATCCGGCTGCAGGAAGTTCTAACAGTGCGATTGCATTAACAATCCCGGAACTTGAAAAATATTCGAACTTCCTACAGTGGGTAGATGTCTGCAAAGGTTGGCAGGACAACGATTCTAATATAAACTGATCAGATTATTTTTGATAGCAAATACAGCTGCCTGGGTTCGATCAGATACATCTATTTTTCTGAAGATATTTGAGATATGATTTTTCACTGTTCTCTCACTGATATTCAGAGATGTGGCAATCTCTTTATTAAACATACCGTTTGCTACTTCAATCAGAACTTCCAGTTCTCTCTTTGTCAGACTGTTAATCTTTTCTTTGTCGATATCTCTGGATACCAGGCGGCTGTTCAGTGCCGGAACGAGACTTGGTTGAATATAAGTTTCTCCCTGCATGATACAATTAATTGCCTTTTTTAATTCAGCAGATTCTGCATCCTTCATGATATAACCGTCGACACCGATATCAACTGCTTTCAAAAGATATTCCACTTCGTTATGTACTGTAAGTACCAGAACCTTTACGTCAATATTTTTCTTTTTAATTTCCTGTAATACTTCTATTCCATTCATTACAGGCATATTGATATCCAGCAGTAAAATATCAGGATGCACAGTTAATAACTGTTCCATACATTCCACGCCATTGTTGGCTTCTGCAACGACAGTAATGGTTCCGTCGAATTCCAACAACTGACGAATACCTTCTCTCATAAGAACATGATCATCTGCTAACATAACTTTAATACTCATATATTCTATATATCCTCGCTTATTGATGTATTTCTAAATTTCTATATATTTTGTATTTATGTATCTTCTTACTGTGTTTCCATTTCAACAATTAATTACACAATTAATAAATCACTCCATCGGAATCTCTATCTCAATTGTAGTTCCTTTCCCGGCGATAGAACTAATATGAACAGAACCATCCAGCAAAGCTACACCCTCATGGATCAATGCAAGACCAAAATGACTGTCCGCTTTGCATTCTGCTTCATCCATTGTAAAACCTTTACCGTTATCCTTGATAGTAATGATATACTGATGATTTTTCTTTTTTCCATGAAATAGTACTTTCGTAGCCTGGGAATGCTTTTTTATATTCAAAAGACATTCCTGAATGACCCGGTATAATGTAACACAAAAATAATCATCTGTTTCACATGAAACATCATCAATATCAATATCCATAAAATAATCTTTTTCAGAATTCAATAATTCCAACAATCTTTCAAAAGAAGCTTTCATACCAAGATCTTCAAAAGTCATCGGGCGTAAGTTAAATATCGTACTTCTGATATCTTCTATAACATTATGTAATCCCTTACTGACAGAACTAAGTTCTGCTTTTGCCTTGTCTGGATCCTTATCAATATACAAAGAAGCCAATTCAATCTTGTGAACAAAATGCGCAATATTCTGTAGTGAAGTATCATGAAGCTCGGAAACAATTCTCTTTCTCTCTGTCTCCAGCATTTCAATCATTTTCTTGCTATTGTCCGAATCACAAGTTCTGTAATCTGTCTGAGATCTATTTTCTATATCCATATAGCACCCCATAGAACGTATGTTCTATATAATATTATTTACATACATGATAATGTAAGATTTCCATTTTTTTATCATAAATGAAAAATATTTTACTGTAAAATATTTTTTTCTAAAAAGAAAAATCTTAACATTATTTTTACAAATTGATATATTTATTATTTCAAAGGTTCTTTAGAAGGTAAACCTGCTTTTCGCGGATACTTTGCAGGAGTAGATTTTTCCTTGGAAATCATAAATAAATTACGATAAATATCTGATTCCGGAAGTATAAATTCTACCTGCCCGTCCATTTTTCCGCCAAGCAGTTGTATAGCATGCTGTGCTGCATTCATCTCTTCTGTAATCTTCTCGGATTTATAGGAAATAAATTTTCCGCCTACTTTTACAAAAGGAAGGCAATACTCCGATAAAGTAGAAAGATTTGCCACCGCTCTGGAGACACACAGATCATACTGTTCTCTGCATTTTCCGGGTTTTGCGTAATCTTCCGCTCTTCCGTGAATCGTCTGCACACCGGTAAGTCCCAAAGAAGCAATTACTTCATTTAAAAAATTGATTCTTTTATTCAAAGAATCCAACAATGTTACCTGCAAATTCGGAAAAGCAATTTTTAACACAAGTCCCGGAAAGCCGGCACCGGTTCCCACATCAATCACTGACGCATTCTGTGAAACGTCGTAAGCTTTGCAGAGAGAAATACTGTCTACAAAATGCTTTTTCATCACTTCGTCATATTCAGTAATTGCAGTGAGGTTCATCACTTTATTCCATTCTACAAGCATTTCGTAATAGGTCAGAAACTGTCCGATCTGCTCCTTACTTAATACAACACCAAGTTCTTTACAATCTTTTTCAAATTGTTCTGTATGATAATCTGCCATGTATTCCTCCATGGTAATAATATTTGCTTATTTTCTATAATGTTCCAGATATACTAGCAGTACAGAGATATCCGCCGGAGACACACCGGAGATTCTGGATGCCTGTCCCACAGACACCGGACGAAAATCTTTCAATTTTTGTCTGGCTTCCAATCGAAGAGAAGGAACCTCATCATAATCCAGGCTTTCCGGAATCAACTTTTTCTCCATTTTCCGATACTGTTCCACCTGACGTTTCTGTCTGACAATATAGCCTTCGTATTTAATTTCGATTTCGACCTGTTCCACGACTGCGGCAGGAAGCGGTTTTCTCTCTTTATCAATCGGCGCTAGTGATTCATATCCAAGCTCCGGACGACAGATCAGTTCGGCAAGACTTGCTGCAGTTTTCAAAGTAGAACTTCCGTTTTCTTCCAGAAAATGCTGAATTTCCTTATTGGCACCTACACTGGTTTCCTTTAATCTCTTGATTTCTGCATTGATCAGCTTTTCCTTTTTAAGCAGTGCATCATATTCCTGTTGTGATATCAATCCTACTTCATAACCTTTTTTACGAAGTCGCAGGTCCGCATTGTCCTGACGCAGCAACAGACGATATTCCGCTCTGGAAGTCATCATACGATAAGGCTCTCTGTTATCCTTGGTCACCAGGTCATCAATCAACACACCGATATAACTTTCGGAACGATCCAGTATCAGCGGTTCTCTATGTAGTACAGACATTGCCGCATTGATGCCGGCGATCAGTCCCTGAGATGCTGCCTCTTCATATCCGCTGCTACCATTAAACTGTCCGCCGCTGAACAGACCGGCAATGTTTTTGAACTCCAGGGAAGGATTTAATTGTTTTGCATTGATACAATCATACTCGATAGCATAAGCATTTCTCACAATTTCGCAATGCTCCAGACCGGGAACAGTACGATACATTGCCAACTGTACGTCTTCAGGTAACGAAGAAGACATGCCGCCGACATACATTTCATTGGTATGCAGCCCTTCCGGTTCAATAAATACCTGATGTCTCTCTTTTTCTGCAAACTTTACTACCTTATCTTCGATAGAAGGACAATATCTCGGACCGGTTCCTTCGATAATTCCGGCATAAATAGGAGAACGATCCAGATTGCTGCGGATGATTTCATGCGTATTTTCATTTGTATAAGTCAGCCAGCAGCTTGCCTGCTCTTTCTGCACCGATTCCGGATCCGTAGAAAACGAAAACGGAATAATTCTCTCATCACCGAACTGCTCATCCATCTTGGAAAAATCAAGCGAGCGCTTATCCATTCTGGCCGGTGTTCCTGTCTTGAAACGACGCATCTCGATTCCCATTGCCTTCAAAGAATCTGTCAGATGATTTGCTGCCTGCAGACCGTTCGGACCGGTATAAGTAATAGATTCTCCACACAGACATCTGGCACGAAGATACGTTCCCGTACAGAGAACGATTGCCTTGCATTCATAGATTGCACCGGTAAAAGTTTTTAAACCTGTAATTTTTTTCTTATGATCTTCTGTTTCTTCCCAGAGAAGTTCACAGACTTCCGCCTGCTTAATCAGAAGGTTCTCCTGATTCTCCAATACTTTTCGCATTGCTCTGGAATACTCAGCCTTGTCAGCCTGTGCACGCAGAGAATGTACTGCAGGTCCTTTGGATACGTTCAGCATTTTGGACTGGATAAAAGTTTTATCGATATTTTTGCCCATTTCTCCGCCCAAAGCATCAAGTTCCCTCACCAGGTGTCCCTTGGAAGAACCACCAACATTCGGATTACAGGGCATCAGTGCAATACTATCTACACTTACTGTAAAAATGACGGTTGAAAGTCCCAGTCTGGCACATGCCAAAGCCGCTTCGCATCCGGCATGACCGGCACCTACCACACACACATCTACTTGTTGTCTTAGTTCCATAATTTATAACCATACCTTTCAGTATCATGGATATTTTTCTATTTACCCATACAGAATTTAGAGAAAATCTCATTTACTACATCTTCATCCACTTCTTCTCCGATAATCTTACCAAGAGAAGCATAGGCACCGGTCAGATCAATCGAATAAAAATCCTCCGGCATGCCATCATGGATACTTCTTTCCACAAGCTGTAAACTATGCAAAGCATCCTGAAGTGCTTCCTTATGTCTGATATTTGTTACTACCAACTCATTGTTATGTTTTAATTTACCTTCGAAAAACATCCTACGAATGGTATCTTCCAGCTCTTCCATGCCGGAATTTTCAGAAGAATGTGTAAGCGTTGAAGTACGTATGATACGAATATCATCCATGTCCTTCAAAATCTCTGATAACTTTTCTTTCAGAAAATCTTCCGAAATCTTATTTTCGAGATCTGATTTATTCAATAGGATAATTGCCTTTTTTCCTTCCAATAATCCCATAATATCACGGTCGTTTTCATCAAGGTCTTCGGAAGCATCTACAACGTATAACACCAGATCTGCTTCTGAGGCATATTTTTTGGCACGATCCACACCGATTTTCTCCACAATATCCTGTGTCTCATGGATTCCTGCCGTATCGATCATATTCAGACTGATTCCATGCAGGTTGATTGTCTCTCTCAGAGCATCTCTGGTAGTACCGGCAATCTCAGTGACGATTGCTCTGTCTTCTCCCAACAACATATTAAGCAGAGAAGATTTTCCGGCATTCGGTTTTCCGACAATCACTGTAGAAATTCCTTCCTTGATCAGTCTTCCGTTATCAGCCGTTTCTAACAGCTTTTCGATCTCTTTTTCAAATGAACGAATCTTTTCGGATAACCGTTCCGGATAACCTTCCAGGCTGATATGTTCCGGATCATCCAGTGCAGATTCTATAAAAGCAATCTGATACAATATTTTTTCACGTAAACTGTGAATTTTATCTGACAGACTACCCTTTAACTGACTGACAGAGGAAGAAAGTGCATATTCATTCTGTGAATGGATCACATCAATGACTGCTTCTGCCCGGGAGAGGTCAATTCTGCCGTTTAAAAAAGCTCTCTTGGTGAATTCACCCGGTTCTGCCAATCTGGCTCCGGCTCTGAGCACGGTTTCCAATATCTTCTGCATGACCAGAACACCGCCATGACAGTTGATTTCCACTGTATCTTCCGTGGTATAACTTCGCGGTGCTTTCATGACAGCAACCATTACTTCATCGATTGTATTTTCGTCTTTGTCTACAATATAACCATAATGTATGGTATGTGTCTGTACATTTCCAAGGATTTTTTTACCTGATGCAGACCGAAAAATACTATCTACTATATATATGGCATTTTCGCCACTGATTCTTACAATACCGATTCCGGAATCCGATAATGCCGTTGCAATCGCAGCGATTGTTTCATTTTCATAATTTTGCATACAAATCTCCATTCCGCAGACGTTTACTTACATTGGAAGAATCATTCGTACTTTCTGTACTTTCTAAAAATATAGACAATTATACTCCAAAAAAAGTGTAGTTGCAAATAAAGCCGGTAAAAGAATTAACTTCTAATACCGGCTTTTATCTTTATCATACTTTACTCTGATTATCTCTTAAGAGTAACTACAACTCTTCTGAAAGGTTCTTCTCCTTCGCTGTGAGTTGTAACATATTTATCATTCTGCAATGCGGAATGAATGATTCTTCTCTCATAAGGATTCATAGGCTCTAAAGATACGCTTCTCTTGGTTCTCTTAACCTTATAAGCGATGTTCTTGGCAAGATTCTCAAGAGTCTCTTTTCTGCGCTGACGATAATTCTCTGTGTCGACCTTTACATGAATGTACTCTTCAGACTCTTTATTGACTACCAGAGATACCAGATATTGTAAAGAATCCAGTGTCTGTCCTCTCTTACCGATCAGAACACCCATCTCATTACCGCTTAAATCGATATCCATGTTCTTCTCTTCTTCATTATACTTAATGTCAACGGCAACTTCCATGTTCATTGCCTGGAATACATCATTTAAAAATACTTTTGCAACTTCTTCTACGGAATTTTTCTTCACAGATGCCTTAATTACAGCAGGTTTGGCACCAATTCCCAAGAATCCGGAAGAACCTTCTTCCACTACTTCATAATCAAGCTTATCACTGGTGACACCCAGTTTCTGACAAGCTTCTGTAATAGCGTCATTTACTGTCTTTGCGGATACTTCGATCATGTCCATATTACTTACCTCCTCAAAATTTATAAGGAAACTTTCTATTTACGACTGTTCTTCTCGTTATAATCTCTTACCATATTTGCTTTTGCCATCATACTGCCGGGCTTAGCTTCTTTTACTTCGGAATAGCTGTCAGCGGATACTTCACTGTTATCCACTTTAGAAGAAATATTAGCCTTTTTCTGAATGTTTTTAGTACTCATACTTGCATAAGCATTCAATTTATCCTGCTGTTCCTTCATCTTCTCCAGCTTTTTGGCACTCTTGGCTGAATTTTTCTTGATAATATCGTCAAAATTCATCTTATCAATGTGCTTATTGATCACTACCTGCTGGATACTTCTGACAACACTACCTGCTACCCAGTAAAGACCCAGACCGGATGGTAATGTGAAGCAGAACCATGCAGACATCAGAGGCATGATCATGTTCATGGTCTTCATGGAAGAAGCCATTGCTGCAGCCTGATCATTACCATTAGAAGAAGTATCCTGCTGTGGCATCAGCTTTACGTTGATCCACTGTGTCAATGCAGACAAAACAGGAATAGCAATTGCACCAATTACTAATAACCATGCACCGTTTACCCATGCTTCCTTCAACAGATAAGAAGGAGAGTTACCAATGTTCAGTCCCAGAAAGTTATTATATTCTTCCAGTTTGCTTACCGTATTGGTTACATCATTCGCAAGCGAAGGAAACTTCTCACTGATACTTGCAAAATCAGCGGTAGATGCTTTGTTCAGACAGTCAATGATCGTATTCTGAACATATTCACTATGTGTTCCTGCTACAAAACCTGCATTGGTAAACTGCTTGCTGTACATAGCGGAATTCGACAGATTCTGAACCAGCTCTGTTGCACCTGCAGTATCAATAATATTGTCTACCAAAGGGAAGAAAGCTTCTTTTACTCTTCCAACATAAGCGGGAATTGCATAAATTACACGATACAAAGCAAACAGAATCGGCATCTGGATCAACATGTACAGGCAGCTGCCGGTAGGCGATACTCCGTACTTTGCGTAGATTGCCTGAATTTCCTGATTCTGTGCTAACTGTGCATCCTGATCTTTACGATTCTTGTATTTTGCCTGAACTGCCTGAATCTCAGGATTCATCTTAGCAGAAAGCTTGGAGAATTTCTGCTGCTTGATGGTAAGAGGCATCATTAACAGGTTCACAACAATTGTAAAAAGAATGATTGCAAGACCGATATTAGGAATACCGATCAAGTTCAGAACTTCAAAAATTCCTTCCATTATCTTACCAAGCAGCCAGGCTACCTGACCGATAATGAATGTGGAATTCTGTGTTAAAAGAATACCGTTCATTTATCCTCCTAATATGTGCCATATTCTATCTGAATGTTCTCAGGGTACAGGGTCATATCCTCCCTTAGAAAAAGGATTACACCTCAAGATTCTCCATACCGCCAAAAGTCCTCCTTTGATCACACCATATTTTTCAATGGCTTCCAGACCATATTGAGAACAACTGGGAACATAGGGACACTTCGTACCTTTGTACGGTGAGATATATTTTTGATAGAACCTGATCATGGCGATAACTATTTTTTTCATATATTTATCTTTTTAATCCTGATAAAAATAAATTTTTATCAGATGATGAAGTTTTGCAAGATGCAACAGGGCGCTTTCCGCTTCTTCATATCCTATGGAAGCTGCCGCCGGTCTTGCAATGATTACCATATCCAAACCACTATTGAATACACTTTCATGTAATCTGTAACTTTCTCTGACCAGCCGGGTGATCCGGTGTCTTACGACACTGTTGCCGACTTTCTTACTTACACTGATTCCGATTCTGTTCTTATCAAGGCCATTTTCCTTCACATACATGATAAAGTACTTATTGGCATAGGATCTGCCATTCTTGTACACAAAACGGAACTGATGATTTTTCTTTAATGATTCCGAAAACTGCATGCACTCCTCCAACCGTGAAAGTTAAGAGAAAAAAAGGTCACATTGCTGTGACCTATGCGGATAATTTCTTTCTTCCTTTTGCACGTCTTGCTGCTAAAACTTTTCTTCCACCGGGAGTACTCATTCTGGCTCTGAAACCGTGAACCTTGGAATGGGAACGCTTTTTAGGCTGAAATGTCATCTTCATGGAAAGGCACCTCCTTCTCTAAACCTTCTTATATAAAAAGGTAAACATATTTTTCATCATTTAGGCACATAAAAAATGTACCTTCCTTTCGGAAAATAGCATATTGATTGTAATGTAAAAGCCTGTCAATGTCAAGCAAAAATCAATAAAAATGCTGAAAAATCAATAGAAAACAGACATTTGAAAATTCTAAAAAAAATTTAAAATGAGTTATCCACATAGATATACACCGTATTTACCCACAAACAAGTTATCCACATGCTGTTGATTATTTGTGGATATTTATTTTTTTCACATGGATATTTTGTGTAAAACACGTGCAAAAGTGGACAAGTTTAGCATAAATGTGGATATCCTGGTTTTTCACAGATTTATCCACATATACACATCACTATCCACAATACCTGTTTATATGCCAAGTTATGAACAACTTTATCAACAGATTGTGGATAACTTTATCCATGGCCTGTTCATAACTTACATTTGAATTATTTTTAATTCTATTATACAATGAAATGGAGTTTCGCAAGCACACAGGCTTGCCCGGGAGGAAATAATGGACGCTATTAAAGAAAATTGGACAACTATTAAAGAAGCTGTCAGAAGAGAATACAGTCTCTCTGACATTTCTTATCATACATGGGTAGAACCATTGGAGTTTCATAATGTAGTAAATGATGTGGTAAGCATCATTATCCCCTCCGATCAGGCACATGCTTTGAATTATATTTCTTCTAAATATAAGAGCTTTTTTCAGGTAACCATTACCGAGATGTTTGATCATCCTTATGATATCAGCTTTATTTTGGAAAAAGATGTTCAGTCTGAAGAACCTGCGGAGAATGAAATGTCTGCTCCCAGTCAGATTTACGGCATTAATTATGAAGATGCTCATCTGAATCCGAAATATAAATTTGATACCTTCGTCGTAGGCAGCAATAACAAATTTGCACATTCCGCATCCCTTGCCGTAGCAGAATCTCCGGGAGAGGTGTATAATCCTCTCTATTTATACGGAGGACCAGGACTTGGCAAGACTCACCTGATGCATTCTATCGGTCATTTCATTTTAGAACAGGATCCTGACAAGAAGGTACTCTACGTCACCAGTGAGGAATTTACCAATGAGGTAATCGAATCTATCCGTAGCGGTAATGCTGCTTCCATGACAAAGCTGCGTGAAAAATACCGTAACGTTGATGTCCTCATGGTCGATGACGTACAATTTATTATAGGTAAGGAAAGTACACAGGAAGAGTTCTTCCATACTTTCAATGCTTTACATGCTGCGCACAAGCAGATCATTCTGTCTTCCGATAAGCCGCCCAAGGAAATGGAGACTTTGGATGAGAGATTCCGTTCCCGTTTTGAATGGGGTCTGATTGCAGATATCCAGCCGCCCGATTACGAGACACGAATGGCTATTTTACGTAAAAACGCGGAGACCTATGACCGTCAGATTGATGAAGAAATCATCAAATACATTGCTACAAATATTAAATCCAATATCCGTGAGCTGGAAGGTGCCTTTAATAAGATCATTGCCTTTGCCAAATTAAATAAGGTAGATCTGACACTCTCCCTGGCGGAAGAAGCTCTGAAGGATGTTATTTATCCGAACAAGCCCAAGGAGATTACTCCTACTCTCATTATTAATGTCGTAGCGGAACATTTTGGCGTAAAACCGGAAGATATTACTTCCAAGAAGAGAAATTCCGAGTTCGTACAGCCCCGTCAGGTCGTCATGTATCTGTGCAGAGAGCTGACCGATACTTCCTATACTAATATCGGCAAACTGCTAGGCAAAAAGGATCACACTACGATCATTCACGGTGTAAATAAGGTAGCGGCTGAGATCAAGACCAACGAAGACCTTAAGAATAAAATTGATATTATCACAAAGAAGATAAACCCTTCTTAGTGTAGATATTTTTTTATATTAAGAGGACAAGTTGTGTATATCTTTGGGATAAGCAGTGTCTTACTGTTGATAACTTATGAAAAGGCATTTGAAGGTGAATTTCAAGGTGTGAATAAGTGAAGAGTTATTCTTAGGTTATTCTGTGAAATCCACTAAGATTTCCATTCCCTTTTGCCTTGAAAAATAGTATAATAAGACTGGTTATGCACATATCAACATGCCTTATTAAGGAGATTACGAAATTCTTTTAATATTTTTATATAACGCGTGCCTACATGCGCCCACATCAACCGGAAAGGAAGTTATGCACCTATGAAAATCATCTGTTCTAAAACGGATCTTTTAAATGGTTTACAAACAGTATCCAAAGCAGTTCCCAGCAAGACAACCATGTCTATTCTGGAATGTGTCTTGGTAGATACTACAAATGGAGATATTAAATTAACAGCCAACGATATGGAGCTTGGTATTGAGACAATTATTGAAGGACAGATCGTAGAAAAAGGGATTATTGCACTGGATGCAAAAATGTTCCTGGATATTGTACGTAAGCTTCCCGACAGTGATATTACAATTGAAACAGATGCTTCTTTCAAGACCCTGATCACTTGTGAAAAAGCTAAATTTACAATCATTGGTAAATCCGGAGAAGATTTTTCTTATCTTCCCGTGGTAGAAAAAAATGACAGTATTGTAATGAGTCAGTTTACTTTGAAGGAAGTTGTAAGACAGACAATCTTCTCTATTTCCGATAATGATAATAATAAACTGATGACCGGTGAGCTATTCGATATCAACGGAGAAGAATTTAAAATTGTATCTCTGGACGGGCATCGTATCTCTATCCGTAAGATTCAGTTAAAGAACAGCTATGTTCCCAAAAAGGTAGTTGTTCCTGGAAAGACCTTGAATGAAGTGAGTAAAATTTTACCCGGAGATGCAGAAAGTGATGTAACAATTTCATTTACGGATAAGCATATTGTGTTTGAATTTGATCAAACCGTTGTAGTATCCCGTCTGATTGAAGGAGAATATTTTAAAATTGACCAGATGCTCTCCAGTGATTATGAGACTAAGGTAAAGGTAAATAAAAAAGAGTTTTTGAACTGTATCGATCGTGCTACGCTTCTGGTAAAAGAAGGCGATAAAAAGCCCATTATTGTAAATATTACAGACAATGGTATGGAGTTAAAAATTAATTCCGCACTGGGAAGCATGGATGAAGAAATCGATATTCAGAAACAGGGTAAGGATCTGATGATCGGATTTAACCCGAAGTTTTTAATTGATGCGCTTCGTGTCATTGATGATGAGGAAGTAGATCTGTATATGGTAAATCCCAAGGCTCCCTGCTTTATCAAGAATGCAGAAGAAAGCTATATTTACCTGATTCTTCCCGTGAATTTCACAACAGTCGGTTAAAAAAATAAAACAGAGGTTGAATAAATGCATACAATCCGTTTAAAAGATGATTATATTAAGCTTGGACAGGCATTGAAAGCAGCCGGAGTCGTAGAGTCCGGCGTGGATGCCAAGTTTGCCGTTCAGGACGGTCTGGTAAAAGTAAACGGACAGACCGAAACACAGCGTGGCAAAAAGCTGGTATCCGGAGATAAAGTGGAATATGATGGTGAGACCATCGTAATAGAGTAAGCAGGTTACTATGATCATCAAATCAATTGAATTGGCAGATTACAGAAATTATGATTCTCTTGTGATGCAGTTTGACCGTGGAACCAATATTCTCTACGGTGATAATGCGCAGGGCAAGACAAATATCCTGGAAGCAATCTATGTAGCTGCCACGACAAAATCGCATAAGGGAAGCAAAGACAGAGAAATTGTCAATTTCGACAAGGAAGAGGCACATATCAGGACTTATCTGGAAAAAGACGGAAAAGAGATCCGTGTGGATATGCATCTGAGAAAGTCCAAATCCAAAGGAATTGCCATTGACGGTCAGAAGATCAAAAAAGCAGCTGATCTTCTGGGACTTTGTAATGTCGTCTTTTTCTCCCCGGAAGACCTTGGAATCATTAAAAACGGTCCTTCCGAACGGAGAAGATTCGTAGATATGGAATTATGCCAGCTGGATAATTTCTATCTCTATAATCTCAATCATTACAACAAAATCGTAAATCAGAGAAATAAGCTTCTCAAGGATATGTACATGAATCCTGATCTGAAGGAAACATTGACTATCTGGGATATGCAGCTGGTGTCTTACGGAAGTAAGATCATAGAGAGAAGAAAGCTGTTCGTGGAACAGCTCAATGAGATTATCTATGATATTCATAAAAAATTATCCGGCGGCAGAGAAGAAATCCGTATCCAGTATGAGCCGGATGTAGAGCTGGATGAATTCGAAAGTAAGCTAAGAAACAGTCAGAATCGGGATATGCGCGCCAAGATGACCTCTGTAGGTCCTCACAGAGATGATTTTTCTTTTCTGGTAGGGGACGTGGATATCCGGAAGTTCGGATCCCAGGGGCAGCAGCGTACTGCTGCTCTCTCACTGAAGTTGTCGGAAATAGAACTGGTAAAAAAGATAACAAAAGATACTCCTGTTCTGTTACTTGACGATGTATTGTCTGAACTGGACAGTAACCGGCAAAACTATTTATTAAACAGTATCGGGGATATACAGACGATCATTACCTGTACCGGTCTGGAAGAGTTTGTAAATAACAGATTTGAAATTAACAGAGTATTTAAGGTATCCGCAGGAACTGTAACTTGTGTCAATGAAAACATGGGGCTGCAGTCCGAAGAAAAGAATCCCACCGATACCTATAATTTGGGCAGCCTGTAGGGCAGAATGTGAGGAATCATGAGCAAAGAAAATATGAACAATACCGCGGTAGAACATGAATATGGCGCGGATCAGATTCAGATATTGGAAGGTCTGGAAGCTGTAAGAAAGCGTCCGGGAATGTATATCGGTACCACATCCAGCAGAGGACTGCATCATCTGGTATATGAGATCGTAGACAATGCGGTAGATGAAGCTTTGGCAGGATTCTGTGATACCATTGACGTCACAATCAATGAAGATAATTCTATAACAGTTATCGATAACGGCCGAGGTATTCCGGTAGGTATCAACCATAAAGCAGGCATTCCTGCGGTAGAAGTCGTATTTACGATTCTGCATGCCGGCGGTAAGTTCGGCGGTGGGGGATACAAAGTATCCGGCGGTCTGCACGGTGTAGGTGCATCTGTTGTAAATGCCCTCTCCAACTGGCTGGAAGTAGAAATCTGTCAGGGCGGAAAGGTATACAAACAGCGTTACGAAAGAGGACATGTATGCTATCCGTTAAAAGAGATCGGCACCTGCCCTATGGAGAAGACCGGTACCAAGGTTACTTTCCTGCCGGATGATACGATTTTTACTGAGACAACAATATATGATTTTGAGGTATTGAAGAGAAGACTCAGAGAGATGGCATTCCTGACCAAGGGACTGCGCATCATCTTAAGAGATAACCGTACGGAGGAAGAAGCTTCTCTGAACGGAGATTCAGTAACTGAGGGTTCTGTGGCAGAAGCTATGTCCACGGAACATGAGAAAAAGCAGATTAGTGAACTCCTGCAGCGTGCCGAAGCAGATACCAAAGATGCAGCCACACAGTCAGAAGACGGAACTACGGCAGAGGCTTCTGCAGAAGCTGTTGCGGATAATTCTGCAGACAGCGAAGCATTTGCGGATGCTTTTGCTACCTCCGAAGAATCTACCAAAGCCCACACTGGCGGCAAGATTGGCAAGATACATACCATTACTCTGGAAAATGGTAAGAAGCAGAAAGTCGTTGAATTCTACTATGAAGGCGGTATCAAGGAATTTGTTGCTTATCTGAACAAGAGTAAAGAGCCTTTATACGAAAATATCCTGTATTTTGAAGGTGAGAAGAACAATGTGTATGTGGAAGTATCCTTCCAGCACAATGATTCTTATAACGAAAGTGTATTCAGCTTTGTAAATAACATCAATACTCCTGAGGGAGGTACGCATTTACAGGGCTTCCGTAATGCTATTACGAAGACTTTTAACGATTATGCCAGAAGTGCAAAGCTGTTAAAAGACAGTGAGCCGAATCTGTCCGGTGAAGATATCCGTGAAGGTCTGACTGCTATCGTCAGTGTCAAGATCGAGGATCCCCAGTTCGAGGGACAGACGAAACAGAAACTGGGTAACAGTGAGGCAAGAGGTGCAGTTGACAATATTGTCAGTGAGCAGCTGACTTACTTCCTGGAGCAGAATCCGCAGATTGCAAAGTCTATCTGTGAGAAGTCCATTCTGGCACAGCGCGCCAGAGAGGCAGCCAGAAAGGCTAGAGACCTCACCAGAAGAAAAACTGCCCTGGATACTATGGCTCTGCCCGGTAAGCTGGCAGACTGTTCCGATAAGAATCCGAAGAACTGTGAAATCTACATCGTAGAGGGAGACTCCGCAGGAGGAAGTGCGAAGACAGCACGTTCCCGTGCTACTCAGGCTATTCTGCCCCTGCGTGGTAAGATTCTGAATGTAGAGAAAGCAAGACTGGATAAGATTTATGCAAATGCCGAGATCAAGGCAATGATTACTGCTTTCGGTACCGGTATCCATGAAGATTTTGATATTACCAAGCTTCGTTACAACAAGATCATCCTGATGACCGATGCCGATGTCGATGGTGCACATATCAGTACTCTTCTGCTGACCTTCATCTATCGGTTTATGCCGGAGCTGATCAAGCAGGGACATGTATTCCTGGCGAAGCCGCCTCTGTATAAACTGGAGAAGAACAAGAAGGTATGGTATGCCTACAGTGATGAAGAACTCGACAGCATCTTAAGCGAAGTAGGACGTGACCAGAATAATAAAATCCAGCGTTACAAAGGTCTGGGTGAGATGGATGCGGAACAGCTCTGGGAGACCACTATGGATCCTGAGAGACGTATTCTGCTCCGTGTCAATTATGATGAAGAGACGGAATCCGAACTGGATCTGACCTTTACTACCCTGATGGGCGATAAGGTAGAGCCCAGAAGAGAGTTCATTGAAGAAAATGCCCAGTTTGTTAAGAATCTGGACATCTAATAACTATTAAGAGCCGAACAAATAGCCTTAAAAAGGCGTTTTACAAATCAGAATCTGAATAGTTAAGGAATTCAATAATACAAAGTCGCAACGCGACAGATTGTGAGGAAACATGAACGACGATATTTTTGATAAGCCTTCGGAGGCTGAGATTGATAAAATCCATGAAGTCGATCTGAAAGAAAAAATGGAAACTTTCTATATCGACTATGCCATGAGTGTTATCGCATCCCGTGCGCTTCCGGATGTGAGGGATGGTCTGAAGCCGGTACAGAGACGTGTACTCTATTCTATGATCGAACTGAACAATGGTCCCGACAAGCCGCATCGTAAGAGTGCCCGTATTGTCGGTGATACCATGGGTAAATATCATCCTCATGGTGACAGCTCCATCTACGGTGCATTGGTTAATATGGCACAGGACTGGTCTACGCGTTATCCTCTGGTAGACGGTCACGGTAACTTTGGTTCCATGGATGGTGACGGTGCTGCGGCAATGCGTTATACCGAGGCAAGACTTTCCAAGATTTCCATGGAGCTTCTGGCTGATATCGGTAAGAATACCGTAGATTTCGTACCTAACTTTGATGATACCGAAAAAGAGCCTGTAGTATTGCCCAGCCGTTATCCGAATCTGCTGGTCAACGGTACTACCGGTATTGCCGTAGGTATGGCTACCAACATTCCACCTCACAATCTTCGTGAAGTGGTACAGGCAGTTGTTAAGATTATTGATAATCGTGTGGAAGAAGACAGAGATACCACGATGGATGAGATTCTCCCCATTGTAAAAGCTCCTGATTTTCCTACCGGTGGACTGATACTGGGTACCAGAGGCTGTGAAGAGGCTTATCGTACCGGTCGTGGTAAAATCAGAGTCCGTGCGGTGACAAATATTGAGACACTTCCAAACGGTAAGAGCCAGATCATTGCTACGGAACTGCCCTACATGGTAAATAAGGCAAACCTGATCATCAAGATCGCCGAGCTGGTGAAATTAAAGAAAATTGACGGTATCACAGACATTCGTGATGAATCCAACCGTGAAGGTGTCCGTGTGGTAATTGAGCTTCGTAAGGATGCCAATGCCAATGTCATTCTGAATCAGTTATATAAGCATACACAGCTGCAGGATACTTTCGGCGTGATCATGCTGGCGCTGATCAACAATCAGCCAAAAGTCATGAACCTTCTGGAAATGCTGACTTACTACCTGAAGCATCAGGAAGATGTCGTTACCAGAAGAACAAAATATGATCTGAACAAAGCAGAGGAAAGAGATCATATTTTACAGGGTCTGTTAAAGGCTCTGGATTTCATTGATGAAGTTATTACCATCATCCGCAGCAGTCAGAATGCACAGATTGCAAAAGAACGTCTGATGGAGAGATTCGAGCTGTCTGATGTACAGGCACAGGCTATCGTAGATATGCGTCTGCGTGCCCTGACAGGTCTGGAAAGAGAGAAGCTGGAAAACGAGCATCAGGATCTGGTGGCGAAAATTGCGGAGTTGAAGGCTATTTTGGCAGATGAAAAACTGTTATTGGGAGTTATTAAGACAGAGATAACCGCTATTGCCGAGAAATACGGTGATGACAGACGCAGTAAAATCGGTTATGACGAACTGGATATTTCCATGGAAGATCTGATTCCGAAGGAAAATACTATCATTGCCATGACAAGCCTCGGTTACATCAAACGTATGACCGTAGATAATTTCAAGGCACAGAACCGCGGCGGACGCGGTATCAAGGGCATGCAGACCATTGATGAGGATTATATCGAGGATCTGCTGATGACAACGACTCATCACTATCTGAACTTCTTCACCAATATGGGAAGAGTCTATAGATTAAAGGCTTATGAGATTCCGGAGGCAGGACGTACCGCAAGAGGTACTGCTATCGTGAACCTCCTGCAGCTGGCACCCGGTGAGAAAATCACTGCTATGATTCCTATCCGGGAATACAGTGATGACAAAAATCTGTTCATGGTAACCAAGACCGGTATTGTGAAGAAGACGCCTCTGATGGAGTTCTCAAATGTCAGAAAGAATGGGCTGACCGCTATCAATCTTAGAGAAGAGGATGAACTGATAGAGGTGAAGATCACAGACAGTAACAGTGAAATCTTCCTGGTAACCAAACAGGGTATGTGTATCCGCTTCCAGGAGACTGATGTAAGGGCTACGGGCAGAGCTTCTATGGGTGTCATCGGTATGAACTTATCTCCCGGAGATGAGATCATAGGTATGCAATTACAGACCCAGGGCAGTGACCTGCTGATCGTATCTGAAAATGGTATGGGTAAACGTACCTCTATGGATGAATTTACCGTTCAGAAACGTGGCGGTAAGGGCGTAAAGTGCTACAAGATCGTGGAAAAGACCGGTGATGTGGTAGGTGCCAAGGCTGTGAATGACGATAACGAGATCATGATGATCACTACCGAGGGAATTATTATTCAGCTGCGTGTACAGGATATTTCCACGTTAAGCAGAATTACTTCCGGTGTCAAGCTGATCAATCTGGATGATGGAGTCAAAGTAGCTCAGATTGCCAAGGTACGTGAGAAGCTTTCCAACGGTGACCATGAATTTGACAATCTTGAGGAAGCCATGGAAGAAGTAGCGCAGGAAGCAGGTTCTGAGGATGAGGACGAAGCAGAAGAAAATCTGATTTTCCCCACCGAGGAAAATGAAGACGATGAGTAATATATTTTCAAAATAAGTATTTATGTTGAGCACTTTTATATTGCAGATGAAGGGTGTCTGTGATATAACAAAAGTGCTCAATTTAATGAGTCTCAAATATCAACAAACGGATATTTTGCAAAACAGTGTATAAAGTGCATTGACACAAATTCGTGAGCTTATTAATGTAATAATAAAAGAGAGGCAGAAAAATGGAATCTTATAGTATTTTCAGAGATCTGGCAATTATCATTGTATTTGCCAAATTATTCGGTATTATTGCAAGAAAATGTAAAGCACCACAGGTTGTAGGTGAAATCGTTGCCGGTCTGTTGATCGGACCCAGTGTACTGGGGCTGGTACAGCAGTCTGATTTTCTGATCCAGATGGCGGAAATCGGTGTTATTTTGCTGATGTTCTCCGCAGGTCTGGAGACGAATCTGAAGGATCTGATGAAGACCGGTTTTGTGGCATTTCTGATTGCCTGCATGGGAGTATTTGTGCCTTTGGTCGGCGGAACTTTGTTATATATGGGATTTTACGGTGTGGCACCATGGGGTTCCGAAAAGTTCTATGAAGCTGTATTTATCGGTGTTATCATGACGGCTACCAGCGTAAGTATCACAGTACAGTCATTAAAGGAACTCGGCAAGCTCAAAGGAAAAGTCGGTACGACGATTATGAGTGCCGCAATTATCGATGATGTCATCGGTATTATCGTACTTACCTTTGTCATTGGATTCAAGAATCCGGATTCCAATCCGGGAAGTGTGGTTATCTCTACTCTCCTCTTCTTCCTGTTCGCAATCGGTGTCGGATTTGTACTGTTCAAGGTATTCCAGTATCTGGATAACAAATATCCTCATACCAGACGTATTCCGATTCTGGGACTGGCGCTCTGCTTCATCTTTGCTTATGTAGCGGAAGTATTCTTCGGTATTGCGGATATTACCGGTGCTTATGTGGCAGGTATCATCCTCTGCTCTATTCAGGATTCCGAGTACATAGCTGAGAAAATGGATATTAACTCTTATATGATCTTCGGACCGATTTTCTTTGCAAGTATCGGCTTGAAGACCAGCTTTGATCATTTGAACGGAGAATTCGTATTGTTCTCTATCGGATTTGTCATCGTTGCTCTGCTTTGCAAGATCATTGGTTGTGGTCTGATGGCAAGAATCTGCAGATTCAAGGGACCGGATGCATTAAAGATCGGTGTCGGTATGATGACCAGAGGTGAAGTTGCTCTGATCGTGGCACAGAAGGGACTGTCTGTGGGAATGATAGGTTCTGAATACTTTACAGCAGTTATCCTGTTGATCATTGTATCCAGTATTTCCACTCCTATCCTTCTTAAGATTCTATATACGAAACATGCGGAAATTGATTAAGGTATATATTTCCTTCACCTTTTCAGCATCTACTGCTTCATAAGCATTCTTCCGGCTGATATCATAAGAGAAATCCACGTCCTGCAGGGAGGCAGTCACATCCGGCTGCCACCTTCTGCAGGATGTATGAACCTGCTCTATCTTTGTATATTCCATCAGAGCTTTTACGTTTTGTGCATTTACGCCGCTTCCGGCTAAAAATGTGATTTCTTTACCATATTGGCTTTGCAGTATTTTTAATTGATTTCTGCCAGACCAGACATCTGGTGCACCACCGCTGGTGAGGATCCGGTCTGCACCAAGGGAGATCAACGCTTCCACTGCACGTTCCTGTTGCGTAACACAATCGAATGCCCGGTGAAATACAGCTTCTTTTCCGGCACTATGGATGATATCGATCATTTCTTGTGTCCGGGTAATATGAATGGCATGATCCTCTGTCAGAAATCCGAAAGCAATGCCGTCGGCTCCGTGCTCTAAAAGTATGCGGGCATCCATGAGCATGGTCTGATATTCATCCTGTGAATAGCAGAAGCCGCCGCCTCTTGGGCGGATCATTGTTACAATAGGGATGCTGCACTGTTCTTTTGCACAGATCAGATTAGCCAGAGAGGGAGTGAGACCACCCAGGTAAAGTGCACTGTTAAGTTCTACCCGGTCTGCACCATTTTGCCAGGCGTTTTTTACATCTTCGAAACTACCGCAGCATATTTCCAATAATCCTTTCAAAACAACCCCCTCAATCAATACATGCCATTATTGCTTATGACTCTTATTTGCTGCCTCATTGATCAGTGCCGTAATGGTGTTAATGGCATCCATCTGATGGCTGCGGCTCATGGCTTCCACATAATTCTGACGGTTAAAGTACAGCTCGTGTAACTTGTCTACCAACAGATTCGTCGTAATATCATCCTCATTCAGTACAATAGAATACCCCTGTGCTTCGAAAGAAGCCGCATTTAACAGCTGGTCTCCGCGGCTGCTGGCAGCCGGCAGAGGAATCAGAATGTTAGGCTTCTTCAATGCCAGAAGTTCACAGATAGCGTTGGCTCCGGCACGGGAGATCACTACATCTGCCATGGCAAAAATGTCTTTTAATTCTGACTTAATGTATTCAAACTGCTTATAACCGGGAGTATTCAACAACAGGTTATCGATTTTGTCCTTACCGCAGAGATGTACCACCTGAAAATCCTCCAGAAGCTTTGGCAGAGCCTCGCGGACAGCCTTGTTTACATTGGCAGCGCCCAGACTTCCGCCAATGACCATAATGACAGGCTTATTCGCCGTAAATCCGCACATATTCAGTCCTGCGAGCTTACTGCCCTGCGCCAGTTCGGCACGAATGGGAGAACCGGTGAGTACTGCTTTGTCAGCCGGAATATTTTTCATGGTCTCAGGAAAATTACAGCATACCTTTTCCGCTACCGGAATACACAGCTTATTCGCAAGTCCGGGAGTCATATCGGATTCATGAATGATGCAGGGAATATGTAGGGAAGCTGCGGCACGGACAACAGGAACGCTTACAAATCCACCCTTGGAAAAAACTACATCCGGCCGGAATTCTTTTAGGTAATTTCTGGCTTCCACAAATCCTTTCATGACACGGAACGGATCGGAAAAATTTTTAGGATCCAGATATCTGCGGAATTTCCCGGTAGAAATTCCGGTATAGGGAATATTGAAATCCGCAATCAGTTTTTTCTCTATGCCCTCGTAAGAACCTACGTAGGCAATCTCATATCCTGCCGCCTGCAGTGCAGGTAATAATGCGATATTCGGCGTTACATGTCCTGCAGTTCCGCCGCCGGTTAAAACTATTTTTTTCATAATAATCCCAGTGCCTTTCAGTAATATTACTGCGCGATCATTTCTTCCAGAGCATGAGCCAGCTGATCGGGGCAGGAAGTAGGTTTAAAACCGCAGCGGATGCCCTTCAGACGGCTGATGGCTTCTTCGGGGGTCATACCCTTTACCAAAGCACTGATGCCCTGCAGATTACCGTTGCAGCCGCCGGTGAATTTTACGGAATCGATAATGCCGTCCTTTAATTCAACATCAATAGAAGTGGAACAAGTTCCTTTTGTCTTGTATATCATATGTAAACCTATCCTTTCATTCCCATATTTATGAAGATTCAATGCATACTTTAAAATCAGATTTTACCATTCCTATTTCATATAATTTAATAAAAGGGTTTATGAATAATTAGGTATTATTTAAAATACTGTCGGCAAAAGCCGAAAAACCGGATATATCCGATTCGCGTTAAACATTGAACAATCATATAGATTCTAAGAAAAAATTATAACAGATTTTGGACAGTTATACAAGAATTCTGAGGATGTTTTCTTTGCATGAAAAATGTAAAAGTATTAGTTTTTTTGTCTGCCTTCGTAGAAAAATAACGATGAAAAAACGTACAAAATAAGACATATATACGTTATACTCTATAGGTGACAGAAAGGAGTCTGATGATGTTTACGATTTTCAAAGAAGAAAAAATAATTACTGCCGGAATTTTAGTATTTTTAGGTCTCAGTATTCTGGTTCGTCTGCTTTTGGCAGGAGTTTACCATACAATGATAAAAGAAACGGACAATATGGCAATTACAAACAACCGGCTTCTGAAGCAATGTAAAGTAAAGTTCGCAAATTGCTATCAGTTGAATTGCGGTGTGGCAAACATTCCGGTATTTGTGGACAAGTTTTTGAATCGTTTGTCTTTTTGGCATCTGTCCTTTGATGGCTGGTATCATTTATCCGGTCAATGTATGCTGATTTCCGTTGTGTTTTCCGGTGTGGGAATCTGTAAAGGAATCATGGACGGGAGAATGCTGGGCGAGATATTGCCATTCTATATTGTAAGTTTTTTGGGATTATATCTCTATTTTTCCTTATCGGCGATGATTGATATTAAGGGAAAACGCAGAGTATTGAAGACGAATCTGATCGATTATCTGGAAAATCACTTGTCCGGGAGAATCTCCGTCACGGAACAGGATTATGAAAAATTGTATGGACCGGGAAGTCTTGGGGAAGAAATCGGCAAAGTTAGAACTGACAGAGGAAGATTGCGGAGAACGAATGACAGAAGAACCGTAGAATTGATGCCGATTCACGGCAGAACGATGCAGATGCCGGAAAATTTAATGGAAGAAGAAAATAAAATATCTGAAAAGACAGAATACGAAGAAATACAAAAACGAGAAGAGGATTCCGCTAAGGTCACGGAAGAGGAATTACAGGCACTTTTACAGGAACTTCTTACCGTATAGAAACAAAAATAGAAATGAAGATTTTTCAAAAAAGGCAGAAAACTTCGTTGTTTGATAGATATATCTTGAAAATGGAATGTAACTTTGTTAAAATATAAACGGATTTTTTAAGTAAGTAACGCAAGAATGCGTGATATATCTGAAAGATATAAGGAGGAGCATTATGAGCAAACAAGTTACATTTGATTATTCCAAGGCCGGCTCTTTTATCTCTGAGGAAGAGATCGGTTACATGAAGAAGCTTACCCTGGATGCAAAGGAGACTCTGGTATCCAAGACCGGCGCAGGCAATGATTTTCTGGGATGGATCGACCTTCCCGTAGATTACGATAAGGAAGAGTTCGCACGTATTAAGGCAGCAGCGAAGAAGATTCAGAGTGATTCCGACGTACTGTTAGTCATCGGTATCGGCGGTTCTTATCTGGGAGCCAGAGCAGCGATCGAGTTCTTAAGCCACAGCTTCTACAATGTGCTGGATAAGAGTGTACGTAAGACTCCGGAGATCTATTTCTGCGGTAACTCCATCAGCTCCACCTATCTGAAGCACCTGATGGATGTAGTCGGCGACAGAGATTTCTCTATCAACATGATCTCCAAGTCCGGTACTACTACAGAGCCCGCTATCGCTTTCCGTGTCTTCAAGGAGAAGCTGGAAGCAAAATACGGCAAGAAGGGTGCTGCAGAGAGAATCTATGCTACTACTGACAAGGCTAAGGGAAGCTTAAAGCATCTGTCCGATGAGGAAGGTTATGAGACCTTCGTAGTACCCGATGATGTCGGAGGACGTTTCTCCGTACTGACCGCTGTAGGTCTGCTTCCTATCGCTGTCAGCGGTGCTGATATCGACAAGCTGATGGAAGGTGCAGCAAGCGGAAGAAAGCGTGCACTGGAGAATGATTTTGAAGAGAACGACGCATTGCAGTATGCGGCTCTGCGTAATATTTTACTGCGCAAGGGTAAGAGTGTTGAAATCCTGGCGAACTACGAGCCCGCTGTTCACTATGTAAGTGAGTGGTGGAAGCAGCTGTTCGGCGAGAGCGAAGGCAAGGACAACAAGGGTCTGTTCCCCGCAAGTGTAGATCTGACCACCGATCTGCACTCCATGGGTCAGTTCATTCAGGACGGTTCCCGTATCATGTTCGAGACCGTTATCAACATCGACACTCCGAGAGAAGAGCTTACGATCGGCGAAGAGCCTGTAGATCTGGATGGTCTGAACTATCTGGCAGGCAAGACCGTTGATTTCGTTAATAAGAGCGCTATGAACGGAACCATTCTGGCACATACCGATGGTCAGGTTCCCAACTTCATGGTGACCGTTCCTGAAGTAAATGAGTTCTATCTGGGTGAGCTGTTCTACTTCTTCGAGTTTGCATGCGGTGTCAGCGGATACCTGCTGGGTGTAAATCCTTTCAACCAGCCCGGTGTAGAGAGCTATAAGAAGAACATGTTCGCTCTGCTCGGTAAGCCCGGTTATGAGGCACAGAGAGAAGAACTGCTGAAGAGACTGTAATTGTACAAGCAATCATATATCTGCAAAGCATAAAAGACAGCGTAATGAATTGATTTCATTACGCTGTTGTTGTATTATAAGCTTATATTTTATGGATAATGAGTGTAAGAGAGTTAAGATGCTTGTATCATTGATGAACATGATACGAAGATGTTTATGTGACTTAGAATGATGATTCAAATACTACAAAAGAATAGGAGAGAACGGTTAAAATGAAGATTGTATTGCTGGAGAGAAACAGTGCGGGTACGGATGTACCGGTGGAATGTTTTAATGAACTGGGAGAAGTAACATCCTATCCCAATACGGTTACGATAGAAGAAGTAGCAGAGCGTGTAGGAGATGCGGATGTTGTCGTCTGCAACAAGGCTCCGATGAGAGAAGAATCCCTGAAAAATTGTCCGAACGTGAAGTTGATCTGTGAACTGGCTACCGGATATGACAACTGCGACCTGGAATATTGTAAATCCAGAGGCATCAAGGTCGCAAACGTAGTGGATTATTCCACGGCTATGGTAGCACAGCATACCTTTACTCTGGCACTGGCTCTCGGCCAGAAGCTCCCCTATTATGATAATTATGTAAAATCCGGCGCTTACAGTGCGCAGGACCGTTTTTCTAATTTTGATCTTCCTTTTTATGAATTGGAAGGCAAGACCTGGGGCATCGTAGGAATGGGAAATATCGGTAAGAGAGCCGCAGCAATCGCAACAGCTTTTGGTTGTAAAGTAATCTTCTATTCCATTACCGGTAAGAGCACCTGTACCGATTATCCGCAGGTGGATAAGGAGACTCTGTTAAAGGAGAGTGATTTCCTGTCCCTGCATTGTCCTCTGAGTGATCTGTCCCGCAACTTCATTGATAAAGAAGCACTTCGTAAGATGAAGAAGACAGCAATTCTTATCAATGTGGCGCGTGGTCCTGTGGTAAATAATGCGGATCTGTATGAAGCACTGGTAGCCGGTGAGATTCAGGCAGCAGGCCTGGATGTACTGGAGAAGGAGCCGTTGGAACTGTCCAATCCTCTGAGTGAATTGAAGGACAGCAATAAGCTGATTATCACACCGCATCTGGCATGGGCCAGCGTGGAAGCAAGAACCCGCTGCGTACAAGGTGTCTATGAGAACATCAAGGCATTTATGCGCGGTGAGAATCGGAATGTAGTGAATTTGTAAGTATACAAAAACAACCCGTTGGTTATTGACCAGTGGGTTGTTTCTAAAATAAATATCTTTCTTATAATTTTATTCCTTATCCAATTCTGACTGCAATTTTATCCTAATTGGCAATAACATAAGATAGCCGATCAACCCATATAGAATTCCGTTTAGTGCAATGGATATACTTATGTTCATTGTTTCAAAAAATAAATCATTGATTTGCCCAATAGGCCTGATTGACATAAAACTGATGCAACTGACTAAGCCACCTACTGCGAGCATGGTATTTCCCACCAGCTTCATTGCGCAAATCGACTGTACCAAATCATTCCTCTGATATTTTTTTCCAATTAAATATGAAAATACACTTATAAAAGGCTTTAACATTCCTGTACCAATCAGATAGATAAGTGTAATTCCTATCATTGCCGTCAGTGTAATTGCGTCAAAGTAAAGATGATACAGATGCCATCCCATGTTAGAGCCTAACAAAAGCCATAAAAAAAGGAAAAAAAACATAAAAGATACTAATATTCCAGGCAGAGAATAACGTTTCTTATTCTTCAATAATTCAGTTTCTTCTATTAATTTTACAATATTTTCATCTGCTTTTTCCTGTAACTCTAACTCAGCAATACGTTCTCCCAATATCAATTCATTAATGTTGATATCCAGTAGTTGACATAATGGTTGTATTGATGATAATTCCGGAAGTCCTTTTCCACATTCCCATTTTGATATGGTCTTGTTGCTTACTCCTATGGCATCTGCTAATTGCTGTTGAGTCATATTATGTTCTTTTCTTAGTCTTGCAATAAAGAGACCTATTTTTTTCTGATCCATGTATTTTCCCCCTTTTCGGTATGCTTAAGTTTATAATAATAAAATGTATCTATTATGACAATCTCTGAGCCGTAGACTTTTGTCTACGATGCAAGGATATACTTATTGTCACACCATTCTGCAGGCATTTACATAAGCGGTAGACAGGATTATTAAAGGAATACATCCTTATATGTACAAAGTTGAAAAACGTATCAACAGATTAAGCAAGATTAAAAAATAAAATTATTCGTATAATATACATAAATATCTGCTGGAAGCTTGCATTTCCAAGGATATTTGTGTATATTTGTAATTACGGTTTTCAACAATGAAAAATGAAATTAATGTAGGATATTATCGCGTAAGCGTGGATGCTACAGGAAATGAGGATGACATGATAGAAAAGATAAAAGCACTGTGGATCAAATATGAAGAAATCATTGCGTACCTGATCGTAGGCGGACTGACAACAGTCGTAGCATGGGCAGCGAAGTTTTTAGCAAATTTCCTGTTGTTTGATAATACAATGTATCCCACACCGTTCCAGAACATTGTACTGAGTATTATTAACTGGGTAGCCGGTGTTATTTTTGCCTATTTCACGAATCGTAAGTTCGTATTTAAGAGTAATGCGCCGATGCTTTCTGAGGCTCCGAAATTCGTTCTTTCCAGAGTATCTACTTTGATACTGGATGTAGTAGTGATGCAGGTGCTGACTGCAATCGGTGTAAACCTGTTGGTTGCAACCTTTATTTCCGCTGTACTGGTTATCATTGGCAATTATGTGTTCAGTAAGCTGTTCGTGTTTAATAAGAAAAAAGACGGCGAAGCGGAAGAAACGAAGTAACAGATGTAAAGCGACAAAAGTTACATCGGATATTATAAAAAGGATATCATTATATAAAAAGCAGTTCAGAATCGGAGAAAAATCCGTAAAATTCTGAACTGCTTTTCTATTACGTAGAAGATATGTCCTGTTCACTTGAAAAGGAAAGAATCACAAATAACATTATGCGAGATAAGCCTTTAACAGTTCCAGTGTAGCGGCAACGGCATCTTTATGGGAACGCTCATAGCCGTGGGAGGCGTAGACACCGGGACCGATGAGTCCGTGTCTGGCGTCGATACCGGCGCTTAAAGCGGCATCGGCATCGGAACCGTAATAGGGGTATACATCCGCCGCATAGTCGATATGATTGTCTTTTGCGGCCTGAATGAGACCTTTTACGACATCGTAATGATAAGGTCCATGTCCGTCCTTGACGCAGATGGATACCTGACGGTCTGTGCATTCCAGGCCTTCGCCGACACAACCCATATCTACGGACAATAATTCTTCCACATCTTCCGGCGCGGAAGCGCAGGCACCGTGACCTACTTCTTCAAAGACGGTGATATGCTGATAAACCTTACGGGACAGCTTTACATCTTCCTCTTTTACATATTTTGCAAAACCTAATAAAATAGCGGTGCTGAGCTTGTCATCCAGAAAACGGCTCTTGATATAACCGGATTCCGTGATGTGGGTGCGGGGATCCATACAGACAAAGGATCCGTTCTCGATTCCCAGTGCCTTGACTTCTTCCTTGGTGGAAACCTTTTCGTCCAGCAGGACTTCCACAGAGTCAAAGGTACGCTCGGACTTCTGGTAATCACCGTTTACATGAATGGATGCATCGGTAAGCTGTACCGTACCATCATATACTTTGCCGTCCAGAGTGTATACACGGCAGTTTTCTGTCTCGATATTGTTGGCATTTAATCCGCCTACTTTGGTCAGGCGGAGGCGACCGTTGCTCTTGATCTCGGCAACCATACCGCCGAGGGTGTCTACGTGAGCCATGGTCAGGACAGCATTACCCTTACCGCCGATTTCTACGAGGACACCGCCTTTTTTTGTCTTAACCGGTTTGTAGCCGAGGCGTTTGTATTCTTCGCAGAGATAGTCGGTTACCTTCTCGGTAAATCCGGAAGGACTGTCGATGGCAAGAAGGGCTTCTGCCTGTTTTAAGATATATTCTATATATTTCTTTTCTTTTTTCATGGAAATGATCCTGTCTTTCATCATAATCTTGATTTACAAACCGCTGCGTTCTGCAACGAATCTGCAACGGCAGCAGTGGGGATGCTGTAATACTCTGTCATCTGTCTCAGATCTGCGGCATCATAGCCTCTACCAACTTAGCGGAATGCAGTGCTGCCGCCTTCTCGAAGGTGGGATAATCCATCTCGGCACTGTCATCTGCTTTGTCGGAAATAGCACGGATAATGACAAAGGGAATGTTGTTCAGATAAGCACCATGGGCAATGGAAGCACCTTCCATTTCAGCGCAGTCGCCCTGAAATTCCCGAATCAGCCGTTCCTTGACATCTTTGCTGGAGATGAACTGGTCACCGCTGACCACGCGTCCGGTATGAACGTGAATGTCCGAATTAACTTCGAGACAGGTGCTGACAGCAACATCAATGAGGTGCCGGTCAGCAATAAATTCCCGGCAGCCCAGTTGAGGTACTTCCCCGGGCTTGTAACCGAAGATCGTTGCATCCACGTCATGATGCAGAGCGTCTTTGGAAATCAGGATGTCTCCGATATCCAGAGCAGCATTTAAAGAGCCTGCGACACCGGTATTGATGATGGCAGTAATCTGAAAGAGGTCTGCCAGAATCTGTACACAGAGAGCAGCATTTACCTTCCCGACACCGCAGCGGACAATCACAACGGGAGTACCGTTCAGTGTACCTTCGTGGAATTCCATGTTTGCTTTGGTAGTGATATTCGCGGTGGTCATGTGAGCTTTCAGAGTTTCCACTTCCAGCTCCATGGCACCGATGATTCCGATTTTTTTCATGAGTATCTCCTAATCTTATTATTATATGATGTCGGGTCCACCCCAAAACTTTGATGCTTGCGGATTGTTCCGTGCTGTGCACTCCCACAATTCTACTCAACATCCGCATATCGCGAGATCATCAGCCTGCTTTTATGCTCATGTGGGCTTGGACTTTTTGACACTGGCTTTTATTCGGGATATACCAGGCGGCTGTTATCAATATTGTACAGTACGTTATCCAGATAGCGTTTTGCCAGATAGTTGGCCATGCCCAGATTCATATCCAGATAGTTACCGCAGTCTTTGGGAGAGGCACCGGGAACTTCGCCCTTGTAGTCGCGGACAAATTCAAACATTTCCACCATCAGAGGAACGATATCCTTAGAGGTAAGATTGCCGGCTAACAGCAGATAGAATCCGGTACGGCATCCCATGGGTCCGAAGTATACCGTTTTATCCTTATATTCCGGATGGTTGCGCAGGAAAGTTGCCCCCAGATGCTCGATGGTGTGTACTTCTGCGGTATTCATCACAGGCTCTTCATTAGGGCTGGTCATACGCAGATCAAAAGTAGTGATGATTTCAGCACCGATATGATCCTTACGGGATACATACACACCGGGCTGCAGTTTGATATGGTCAATGGTGAAGCTTGCTATTTTTTCCATAATATCTCCATTCCGCACAATCACCCAAATGTTTTGTAATTGCGCTTTTTCTCTGCATAGTATACACTAAATCGGTAGAAATGAAAATAGCCTGCAAAGACATTCGGCAGGAGAAAATGACGAAGAACTTGGAAAGGAAGGACTCAATAGATGAAACATTCAGCAGATTACTATATCGAACATTTACAGATGGAACCTCACGTGGAAGGCGGATATTTTAAGGAATGTCTTCTGGAAAAAGAAGAGAGAAACCTGTGGAGCAGTATCTATTTCATGCTGGCGAAGGGAGAGGTATCTCATTTTCATCGCCTGAAATCCGATGAGGTGTGGTACTATCATGACGGCAATGCCTTGACCATCTATATGATCGACGAGACCGGCAAGCTTACTGCGGCGAAGCTGGGGCTGGATCTGGAAAAGGGTGAAGTCCCCCAGATACTGGTACCGAAGGGAATGATTTTCGGTTCCGCCATGGAAGAGGAAGGATTCAGTCTGGTGGGATGTATGGTATCTCCCTGTTTTAAATATGAGGAGTTTGAATTGTTTGGACGGGAAGAATTGTTGGAAAAATATCCTGAACATAAAGAGGTAATTCTCCGTTTAACCAGAGAGTAAGCGCTTACATTCACAAATTAGCGTAATAAAGCGTTGTAATACACTGATTAGTATGCTATACTGACCTCGCGTGCAACGATTGTACGTGAGATAACTATTCAGAATTTCAATTGCAAGAGGGTAGCCGGGATATCCGGCACAGTAATGCAGGAGTTCGGATAGCAATACAGATGAGAGGGAGAAAAATAAATGAAAAAATTAGTTGGTGTTGTGTTGGTTGTAATGTTGACATTTGGTCTGGCAGGCTGCGGTCCTGTGGACAGTGCGATACAGAATCTTGCAAGTGCTGCTGCAAACGGCGGAAACGATGTGGTAACCGCAGATGACGACGGCTATGCAGAGGGACGTATCGGAGATGTAATGAAGACTTATTTCTTCAATTACACCGTAAACAGTGCCTATACCTGTAATGAATATGAAGGATATACACCGTCCGAAGGCAATAAGCTGTTAGTAGCAGAATTGACTATTAAGAATACAGACCGTTCTACCGTTACCATGTATGATACCGATTTCCAGATCCAGTGGGGCGACGATGACAATGACGATGCTTTCGATGCACCGATTACTTATTATGGCAATACGGTAAGTGATGATCAGCTGCCGGAAGAGTATGATCTGTCTGTAAACGAAGAGAGAACAGGTCTGCTGGTATTTGAAGTGCCGGAGGATTCCAAGGATTATTCCATTTCCTATCTGGAGCAGTTCTCCAATGATACTGCGGGAGATGTATTCTTCGTATACTTCACTGCAAAGGATAAGTAAAGCTGACAGATATGTGAATGAGAGACCGAAGTACTGTGGATTGCAGTGCTCCGGTCTTTTTTCGTGTTTATTTTTAATTTATAATTATATAATTTTTCCTTAATTGACATACTTATATCTAAGTGTTATAGTACAACTAGAACAAGGGAGAGGAAGAAAGATCAAGAGATCAAAAGAAGATCGGGATCAGTCATCCAGTACCGGTTCGGAAATCCAATGGCGTTTGCCAGAGGATGGAAAAGGTAAGAGGTATCGAAAGATACAGACATATGTTTAATAGAAAAGGAGAGATGACTTATGTTATTACCTAGCATTTTTGGAGAGAACTTATTTGATGACTTTTTTGATGATGTACCTTTCTTTGACAACAGAGCAGAGAATCAGATAGAGAAGAAGCTGTATGGTAGACATGCACACAACGTAATGAAGACTGATATCAAGGAGACCGATGATGGCTATGAACTGATCGTTGATCTGCCCGGCTTCAAGAAAGATGAGATCAAAGTATCTCTGGAGGATGGTTATCTGACTATCGAGGCTGCCAAGGGTCTGGACGAGGATGAGCAGGAGAAGAAATCCGGCAAGTACATCCGTAAGGAGCGTTATGCAGGTGCCTGCCAGCGTAGCTTCTACGTAGGCGACAATCTGACCCAGGAGGATATCAAGGGTGAGTTCAAACATGGTATCCTGACCCTGAATGTGCCTAAGAAGGAAGCAAAGCCTGCGGTAGAGACCAATAAATACATCGCAATCGAAGGATAATCCTTTAAATAAAAAAACCGTTGCCCCGTGAGGGACAGCGGTTTTTTTCGTGTACGATGAGCCAAGTACAGATTTGTGCCTGCACAAGAATCTGTATGTGGCGGATATTCAGGACAGCTGGCGTTTCCGCAGGACAGCCCGTTCCTTTTTTATAATATACTGTTCCAGTCCCGGCACCGGATTGTTCAGGCGGCAACCGTAGAGGAACAGTCCGTTTTCCAGTTCCTGTATCCGTGCCACGAGACCATAGAGATGAAAATTGAAATTCTCAGCGGTCTCGTCCATGTGGTCATTCAGAACCGTATGGATCGTCTGGTTGACCTCTAATTTTAAGTCTTCCCTGCTGACCACGGAAAAACCGTTATAGCTGATATCCTTAATAATGGCATCGTGGGCGGCACGGTTCAGACCGCATTGTACGGCAGTCTCAATGCCAACATAGCATCGGTAGCTTTGTCGTCGGTTATAGGTCTTGCTTCCGGCAATGGAGGAGACAGTATAGCACAGTGTTCCATCAGAAAGCTTTACTACATTGGTGGTCACGTTTTTGAACAGCTGCGGTTTATCCTCCGGAAATGTGACAATGAGATCTACAATCAGGCCTTTTCCACGGAAAGAGATAATTTTATTATCAGTAAACACACCCTGCGCCAGCAAAGTGTGCCTGTGAGGATATACTTCCAGAATTTTGGATTCAAATTGAAGCTGTTCGGTATTAAGATTGATCAAAAAGCTAAGGGATAACCCTGCTGTCAAGTCATCGATCTGCATAAGTCCGGTGGTCTCCCATCTTTACAAAATCATTCAGTTCACCATTTTTGCATTCGGATAAATCCGTTCCATCCGGGCATCCGGATAATGCGTATCTAAAAATTGTTCCAATCCGTTAAGTTCTGTGGTCTCTACGGAATAGAAAGTATCGTTGCGCTCCGTATATCTGGCAAGCGCCAGCGCAGAGATCAGCATATTGACAATCATAAATACTATCAAAATATTGCAGACAATTGTGCCGGTTCTTTTCGGAATCTTTTCAATCCAGCCGGAAAGCTTCGGATAGATCAGTTTCAGCCATACCACAGCCGCAATGCCCCAGAAGAAGCAGTACAAGAGGTTGATACGACCGCCTAAGTTAAAGGCAAATCCGCTGTAGTCCCAGAAAATCGTACCGAAGACCATTTCCGTGAAGACGCTGCAGATGTACTCATAGGCACCACCGAGCAAGGTTCCGGCTATGAAGATGGATCCATCACTCTTATTACGGTAACGATAAAGGAGCAGTGTCAGGAAGGCGCAGCCCAGACCCCAGACAATACTGAATGGACCGTAGATGACACTGCTGCGGCTCATCCAGACACCTGCGGTGATGCGGCAGAAGATCGTCTCTGTGATATCACCTAAAAAGGCACCGATGAAGAAGAGGGAAAACAATTTATAAAAGCAGCAGCCCTCGGCAAAGATAGTGGATTTTTTGCGTTCAGCTCTTGCTTTTACCAGGGCATCCAGACTGATGGAAGGATAGGATTTCTGCAGACGTTTCTGCATATATCTGGTCAGAGCATTTTCCAGGAAATGGGAAGTCTCGCCTAATCCTTCGGTGATCTGATCCAGCCGTGCGGTCTGCTTTTCTAATGCATAGTCCGCACGGTGCTTCGCCTGCAGCTGTAAGCTTATCGTGGATAGGGCGGAACCGATGGTGTCTAACAGGAGCAGCCCTCCGAGGATTAACAGAAGTATTACGGAGAGAAGATGCGGAATGCGGTCAAACAGCCCGCACAGCAGCGGATCCGCAAACATCACGGTCACAACACTTAAGGCGCCCCACAGCAGGGATAACGGCAGGCAGATATAACCGCCGATGTTATAGCGGAAGCGGGAATAATCCCACAGCTTTTTCTTATAGACCTTTTCAAAAAACATTCCCGTGGAATATTCCAAAAGAGAGGACAGTACAAAGCCGCCCAGGAATAGGAAGAATGGATACTCCGTCAGCTCCGGCAGGAAGATCTCGAACAGCATGGCACCGAAACCATAGATCGGGCACAGGGGACCCGCTATGAATCCTCGGTTGACGAATTTCCGATGCTGCACCGCAGCAGAACATACCTCAATACACCATCCGATAAAGGAATAGAAGAAAAACAGCCAGAACATGGATAACCAGGATATCGTCATAAGGGCACCTCTTTCGTGGAAAAATGTCGAACATTGTCTTGTTCCATCATATCACAAAGAAGAAAAGTAGACCATGACTAATTATGATGATGGAAAAGTGTACAAAAATGACCTAAAATATTGAGGAAAAGTGGAAAATGTGGCATCTCTGATATCAGAGATGCTTTCAAAAGGTGAAGGGTAGAGAGGTGAAAGAGGATGTTGGAAAGACGGATAGGACAGGAAATTCGGAATTTTCTGAACAGTGATCGGAGACTGAAAGAGGAAAGATATGCCATTCCACAGGCATTGGTATTCTGCAACGAGAATATTACCTGCAGGGATAAGATCACATATCTGCCGATTTATATGATTGGATTTCTGGAAAAAGAGAAAATAGAAGAATATATTTACTCAATTGATCTGAGTGCACTTCAATAGAATAGGAAAACAACAAAAACCTGAGGCTTTTTTTTTCAGAATCATTCAGGCTTTCATTATCCGCAAGGATATTCACCATGGAATCTTTGATCTGTACAAGCCATCGACATATTCTTCGGTAGGCTCTTAAGATCTCAGAAATCTTGGCGATATGATTTAACTCATCCCATTCATTGCTTGTTAGACCGTCCTGCTGCAGACCTTCTTCAGGCAATGTCATAATTCTTGTCCTCGTGTAATGCCTTCATATAGTTGTTGTAATAGGTCTTATCTTCGGTGACTGCATAAGACTGTACGGCAGAGGTCAGCGTCTTGAAACCCAGACGGTATTGGTTCATATACATGGTAGCTTCCAGCTGTTGGGAATTGATCCGAATCAGATATAGATTGAATCCCACGAACAGGATCATCATGACGATACTGATGATCAGTATCCGATAGGTAGACCTTGTTAAAAAATATAATAAAAAAGCGTAAAATTATTATGAGGACCACCGGTGATGGCTTGCATCCTATACAGGAAGATGGTACTATAAAATGTAAGAAGCATGATTCGGAAAAGAGAAGATAACGGTAAAAATAACGATAAATATAGAACCAGGGGTGGTTACATGAAAAAAAGAATAGTTGCCGTGACTTGTGTGCTGATGCTTTGTCTGGGGTTGATCGGATGTGGGACTGAACGAGCCGACAAAACGCAGCAACTGATCCGGGGTGCGGCACCGGGGTATAATGACGGTCTCATCCGGGTGGGGATGATCCAGACGGGAAAAGAGTCTGACTGGAGAGATGCCAATACTAATGATTATCTGAATACTTTCACCAAAGAAAGAGGCTACGATTTAATCTATATTGACGGCAATTCCAGTTCGGAGCGCCAGGTAAAAGCCATGTACGATCTGATCCAACAGAAAGTAGATTATATTATCCTCCAGCCCATCGTGGAGACCGGATGGGAGAATGCCATACATGCCGCAAAGGAAGCTGGGATACCGGTCATCGTAGCGGACCGTAAAATCGCTGTGGATGAAACGGAATACGTGTCCTGGATCGGTTCGGATTTTGAAGAGGAAGGGCGGAAAGCCGTAACGTGGCTGGATCAGTATTTAACAGAGCAGGGACGGGAAAACGAGACAATCCACATTGTCCTGCTGGAAGGAACCGAAGGAGCTACCGCTGCCATTGGAAGAACGAACGGTATTTTACATGGAGTGGAGGAACATCCGAATTGGACCATCGTAGATAGGGGATGTGCCAATTTCACTCAGGGAGAAGGCCAGACCTATATGGAAAATCTGCTCAGCGAAGGAACGGTAAAGGATATTGATGTTATCATTTCGGAAAATGATAACATGATCTTTGGTGCCATGAAAGCACTGGATCGGAACGGCATAAGCTATGGGCCTGAGGGAGACATCATTATGATCTCCTTTGACGCTTTGCACGAAAGCTTTGAAAAAATGATGGCGGGAAAATTACATGCCAGCGTGGAGTGTAATCCGCTGTTGGCATCCACGGTGGAGACGGTCATAGAAGAACTGGAAGCCGGCAGAGAGGTGGATAAGATCTATAACACTGAGGAAAACATCTATACCTATGAAAATGCAGCCGACTATATAGATCAGAGAAAGTATTGATTTCCGAGGATTGCGAATGAAAAAATCATTAAAATATAAAATCGTTCTGGCTATTGTTATCATCGTATGCATTATGGACGTGAGCTTCATATTTGTAAACTACGTCAATTATATGAATGTCAATCGGAATTACACAGATTCTCTGGCGCAGACTGTGGCGAATACCTGCAGGCTGGTGATAGACGGAGACAGCGTAACGGACTATCTGGACAACAGACGGAGAAATACGGCTTATTACGAGGTATGGAATAAACTCATTGACTATCGCAACACCAATGAAAATGTATTGCAGATCAGCGTGGTCAATTTCAGGGATGGTGGAGGATGTTATGTGTATGACACAGATCTGACAGAAAACGGAGCCTTTTTAGGAGATATCCGCCCCTATGATGAGGTACAGAATGCTGTAAAAGACGAGCTGATCGCATGTGAGAAAATAGAACCGTTGGAGTATAACGGAAGAAGCGATTACTACATTCCGCTGAATTCCTCATACAATATTCCGGTGGCTTATATTATCGTAGGAATTTCCACAGAAAATGTCAGATGGGAGCAATTGACTTATTTAGGGTATATTACCATCATTGTTACATCGATTACGGTGTTTTTCGGAGTCTTTATGATCTGGTTTATGCAGCACAATGTACTGCGACCGTTAAATGCCATGTCCAAGGCGGCTTCCAGCTATTCTATTGACATTTTGAGGGATGGTAAGGAATCTCCCATCAGCCGGATGAACATCAGAACCGGAGATGAACTGGAACGACTGTGTGAATCCATGAAGAAAATGGAGCATGATATCATTGCGTCCAGTTCCCAGTTGGCTATTGCCGATTGGAACAGCAATCATGATAGCATGACGCAGCTCTACAACAAGAGACACTACAAAGAACAGTTAAAAGAACTGCAGAATGACAGTACCATCGGTGTAATTTATTTCGACATTGACAATTTGAAACGCATGAATGATACCTTCGGACATGAAAAAGGCGATGCTGTGATCCTGAAAGCAGCGGAATTTATCCGGAGATATCTCACGGAGCAGGCAAGCGGATTCCGTATCGGTGGAGATGAATTTGTAATGCTGATCAGAGATTGTACGGAAGAAAAAGTACAGGAACTGGTAAGTACCATGCGTGGAGATGAGAAAGAAAATTTATCGGATGTAACGGCAGAGTTTTACTGCCGTCTTGCAATCGGCGGAGCTTTTCGCAAGACGGGGGAAACTCTGGAAGAAACCATAAAACGGGCAGATGATGAAATGTACAAGAATAAACATTCCGTGAGAAAAGCCTGAAATTTCAGGCTTTACTGAATAGTCAGCCGGAAGCCGGCATCGTTGCCCTTCAGCCGGATCCGGTACAGATCATGATCCCATGCCGTTTTCAGGCGTGCGTCCGTGATCGGTAAAGTTTCTATGGCAAGCAGATCAGCCCCTTGGAAGGAGACAGATGCTTCTCCGATGGAGAGTTTACCGTCAGAAAGAATAACAGGTTTTTCATAAGTAATAAAATTAAGAATAATATCTTGTGCATTTGTATGGTCTTCCAATACGATAGTGTTGGAAGGCTTTTTTAATGTCACCTTGCGGATATAGATCAGATCCGGTACAATGGCTCCGGCATCGGGATAGGCGGCAGCCAGTTCCATGGAAACAGAGGGTTCTGTGGAGCTCAGTTCTGTCATCACATTTTCCGCACGGTATTCCGTACCGTCCTTCTGATCGGTACCGCAGATTGTAGGCAGGTTGTGATACCCTGACTGCATGGTCCAGATCTCGTAACGTCTGGGAGAGAAGGTCTTCCGGGTGTAGGTCTCCACACCGATATCCGCCAGAATGGGCAGCCCTTTTTTGTATAAGGTAATGCTGCCGGTATCATTGTGATTGTGGCTGTCGGCGTTGTCACCGGCTTTGACAGCCAGATCCATAGTATCGGAATGCACGAGGAACAGCCCTACGCTGGGATAATAGACATCCCTGTGGGAAAGCGTTTCGGAAGTGTCCTGTTTCATCAATTCCTCATAATGAAATACAGTCTGCATACGATAGAACAGATTCCCACCGTTCACTTCATCTGTGATAAGCTGACCCTGTCCCGCCTGAAAATCTTTTGCAGCGAACAGGCAGAGATCTGCCTGCCCGGTGGCTTTGCCGAAGAGATATTCCCGAACCCCGGCGCGACCGGCGATGGGAGAGCAGTCAGCAAAATTGAAATAGTATTTATCATCCACATGCACATTTAAAATGTAGGCAGCGATATTTTTCACTTTTTCCCATTGGAACAGGGAAGCAAAATGTCCGTCGGTCACGGTATCCAGTACCGTCATGGCACCGTACAGGCACAACCCCGCATGGCGATAGTACTGGGCACCTTCCTCACAGCAGCCGTCGTTGCCGTAATCCTTGAGAAAATAATCACAGCTTTCAGCTGCTTTATACAGAATCGCCTGCAATGTGACAACTGTGTCAGACGTATTCTCCGGCAGGCACAACGGAGCATTTCCGCAGAATGTACGCACCGGAGCGGACAACCGAGAGGACATTTCCACACTCCAGGGCATCAGGAACGTGGTCAGCAGTACATTCTGTGTACACCATACGGTCCAGTTGCACATAGGCTCATCGTCATGTCCCATCCACCAGAAATGAGCGGTCAGGTAGGGCAGCAGGATCCGGCGCTTCAGATTGTCCTCAATGCAGGTCAGGATATAGGGGCTGACCGCATTCAGATCGTCTTCCAGCAGATAAGCTGCACAGGCCAGCAGTGCGCCGGTCTCACAGGCGAACAGATCCATGACGGGTCTGGTCACATCCGGCAGGATCAGCTGTGGGGTATCCCGGATATAGGAGTTGTGTGCGGGAAGCTGCCAGGCACTCTCTTCACAGATAGAATAGATACCGTTGATAATATCATTCAGAAAACGTCCCTGATGCTCCACACATTCTGCCTGAATCAGATCATTCAGAGCATTGCGTTTGCTAAAATAGAGCGCTTCGAAGGCAGCGCGGTCACCGTCCCACTTAAAGCGCATATAATCCGTGGCACGAATCACCGGAAAAGAGTAATTCAGTTTTTCCTCACCTGCCTGAATCAGTTTTTCTTTTAATGACTCAGGGAGAGTCTCATAGGATGTCTGCATAGAAGCTTTCGGAAAAGGCCGGAAAGACTGAAAAGTACCATGAAAAGTTTCGGCTGTTTCCAAAAAGCGTTTTTCTATATTATGATTGGCATAAGCTGTTTTATTGTTCTGATTGTTCATCGTTATGCTCCGTTATGAATGTTGTCTGTGTTACAGAAAGATAGGTTGTAGTTAATTAAATTTCCCATTCACATATTCCGTGGGAGAGACACCCTCCACCCGTTTGAATACCTTACTGAAATAAAAAGCACTTTCAAAGCCCAGAGCCTCCGCAGCCTCGTAGACCTTCATATTTTCTGCTTCCAGCAGCCGTTTGGCTTCTGTGACCTTGCAAATGTTGATATATTCACTGAAGCCGGAATCGTTGTATTTGCTGAACAGCTGGCTTAAGTAATTCGGGCTGATGCCGAAGACAGCCGCTACTTCGTTCAGGGATAAGCGCTCGCTTACATGCTCGTTGATATATTTCCGGACATTGGTCACGATGTGGTTCTTGTAATCTTTCCGTCTGGTCTGGAACAGATCGCACAGCTTACCGGAAAAGGTCTGCAGCCACTGGATCACATGATCCACATTGGACTGTTTGTACAGGGAACGATAGCCGTCCGGATCGTCTGCAAAAAATCCCGATACGATAGATTCGCCATCCTGCAGCAGGGAAATCGACAGATAGAGAATATTGCTGGCAGCGTCCAGAGCCTGCACATAGTGCCCCGGGTGATCCCGGAACAGATCGCAGATCGACTGAATCGTGTTATGCAAAATATCAGGATCATATTCTTCAAAGGCTCTGGTGAGATCATTCTTAAACAGGCTGATATTGAAGGAATTCTTAGCCTTTTCCTGTGAATGACCGGTATCAAATGCTACTATCGCGTCATGGGATTCCGTATTTTGAAAAATCTGTCTCGCGTACTGGTAGGAATCACAGATGGTACCAGGCGTCTGAACCGGGATGCCGATGCCGCAGCGCAGCGACACATTATAGTAGTTTTGCAGAGTTCCACTGATATTTTGCAGAATCTCCGTCAGATTTTCTACATAATCATCGGTACCTACGGCATCCGCAAAGCAGAAAATCAGTGCAAAGTGGCGCAGATCCAGGGATAACGCATAAAGCGGCAGATATTTGCTGCCCAGTTCCCGGATCATCTGTAACGAACTGGTAAACAGAGGCATCTGTTTTTCGGCAGACATTTGATCGGCCTGTGGACTGAGAATCTCTCCGTAACAGCAGACATAAGCACCATAGTCAAAGTTCAGGTTCAGATCCAGGCTTTGCAACCGGAACTGTTCTTCGGATTCGAACAGGTCATGCAGGAGACTGATCAGGAACTTGTCATAAAAAGGATGAATATTTACGGCAGACATCTGTTTTTTCCGGGAACGGGAGATCTGTGTGAGTACCCGGTCTATGGCATTCTTCAATACTTCCGGTGTCAGCTCCAGCTTTACCAGATAATCGGACACCTGATAGGACAGAGCATCTCTGACCATCTGGAAATCCTCATAGCTGGTAAGAATGATAAAATAAGGACAATTTTCACCATAACGTTCCCTGCATACCTTTGCAAGCTCCAGACCGCTCATCACAGGCATTTTGATATCCGTGATGACAATCTCAGGAGACTTTTCTTCGATGATCTTGAGAGCTGCCTGACCGTTCATGGCAGTGCCGCAGATCTCGATATTTAATTCATTCCAGTTCAGCATGGAGCGGATGCCCGCCTGAACCAAAGGTTCATCATCAACGATTAAAAGCTGATACATAGTAACTCCGTTCTGGACAGATGTCTGTCCGGATTAAGTGTTTTTAGATGAAATAGTTTCAGATGAAACTATTTCATTGGCTTGCAGGGGAATATTCGGAATATGTATGGACATCGTCGTATATTCCTCTTCTTTACTTTCTATGGTAATGCCGTATTCTGTACCGAATTGATATTGTAAGCGTTTATGTACATTGCTGACACCAATCTCCCGGAAGAAGTCCGCAGAGCTGTCGTCGTTGGAGATAAGCACCTGTGCCGCCTTTTCTGCGGTCATGCCGACACCGTCATCCGTGACATCAATACGGATTTTATCCGTGCTGTCCGGGGTCTCATATCCTACATGAATCTGAATCTGTCCGGCACAGCCTTTCGGTTCAATACCGTGGAAAATTGCGTTTTCCACCAGGGGCTGCAAAGTGAACTTGATGATTTCACTGTTGTACAGAGCCTCGTCATCCACCTGAATATCCATAGTGATGGTGCCGCCGTAGCGGTAGCTCTGGATCGTGAAATAATTCTCCAGCAGAGACAATTCCTCTCTGATATCGATCAACAGGCTGGTGCCTTTGGAAATACTTTTCAACAGTCGGGACAGGGAGGTGGTCATCTCGGAAATACCGGTTGCTCCCTGTATAGTCGCCATCCATTTGATAGAGTTCAGTGTATTATACAGGAAATGAGGATTGATCTGGCTTTGCAGCATTTTATATTCCAGATCCTGCTTCTGTTTCTCATCTTCCAGTCGTTTCTCCATAAGTTCCGATACATTTTCCGACAGATCATTGATTCCCCGTCCGATATCCCCCAGTTCGTGATCCCATTCCACAGAAGGGTCTCTGGAGAAGTCTCCGCCGGCGATGCGTACCATCCGTGTCTGCAGCCTGGATACAGGTACCGTGATCATACGATTCATCAACAGCATCAGAACGACACCGATAGACAAAATGCCGATCAGGATGCAGGCAAGGATTCCCATGAACAAAACCGCCTGATTGGTCCGCTCCGCATGTGAAATACTCTGACTTAAGTAGCAGTCCGGCATATTTAACGGAGTGGTGACCAGAATCTGTTCTCCCATGGTAGCACTGTGGATTTTGGAAATCTGTGTGGTGCCCGTGAGAGAATATGTGCTCAGGTCATCCAGAATACTATATTCCGGCGTAAATTCCTGTAATCCGCCGTTTTCAAAAATATAGGTATGACCTGCAATCGTCAGATAGAGGAAGCTGTCTTCCGGGCAGCTGTAATCCTTCAAAGGCATAGTGAAAAGATCAGTGGATATTTCGATAAACAGGTATCCGGCCTGTCTGTTATTATACTGATAAGTAATGGGACGGATCACTGGCAATACCTTACGTCCTGCGCGGTGAAACGGATCGGAGACAATGCCCGGAGAAAAATCATAATCGTCGGCAGTGAGCAATTCTTCATAATAAGGAAGCTCGGGGATAAGCTCCGCAAGATCTGCCGTAGAGGAATAAGTTGCAGTGACTACCTGCAGATAATGTTCCTGCGAGACAATGGCAATTCTGGGCATATAACTATAAGAAGAATTCCGGCTACATTCTTCATAAAAGGAATCATAAGTAGATACCGACAGGACAGAGCCGGGATTCGGGTTATGTTCAATATAATTGGCAATATTGGAATCTGTCTGGCAATATCTGACCAACCGGTAGACTTCATCAATGCTGTTGTCCATAGACTCCGACAACAGGCGCAGGCTGGTCTCCGTGGACTGGATCAGGGTGTTTTGCAGATAGTGCCGGAATATGTAATAACTGAACAGGCTGATCAACAGGCACATTCCCAAAATGGCGCTCAACGTGAAAATCAATATGCGATTTCGTATGCTTTTTGAGTGATAAACAGTCTTTTTCATGCATTCAGTATAACATAACGGACGAAAAACGGTAGTTGAAAAAGCAAGATGCTAAAAAAAGTGCATATTAAAATAAAAAAATACATCCTAAGAAAGTACTTTCAGAAAAAATGTAAACAAATTATAAAAAATTGTGAATACTATTATAAATTTTTCCATGTTATGTCCCGGTCTTTTTCGTTATACTTTAGTTACAGTCAAGGAACCGGTAACAACGGATCCGTAACAGACGTAACATAGTATCGAATTAACAGGAGGGTTTACATGAAAAAGAAAGTATTAAGTTTAGTACTGACAGCAGCCATGATGACAACCATGCTTGCAGGCTGCGGCAGCTCCGACAACGGCAGCCAGACAGCTTCCACAGGGGAAGCGCCCGCAGCGAGCACAGAGGCAGCAGCTTCCACCGAAGCAGCACCTGCAGAAGAAGTTACCTTAAAGTGGGCTATCTGGGATCAGGAGACCACACAGTACTGGGGTGACATTAAGGACGCGTATGAAGCATCTCATCCCGGTGTAACCATTGAGATGGTAGACCTTGGTTCTACCGATTACATGACAGTTCTGGCAACGGAGCTTTCCGGCAGCGGATCCGATTTCGATGTAGTAACCGTCAAGGATGTACCCGGATATGCAACTCTGGTACAGAAGGGATCTATCCTTTCCCTGGATGATTACATCTCCAAAGATGGCGTGGATTTAAGCAAATACGCAGGTGTTACCGATCAGGTAACTGTAGACGGAAGCCTGTATGAGCTGCCCTTCAGAAATGACTTCTGGGTACTGTTCTATAACAAGGATCTGTTTGATGCCAAGGGTGTTGCTTATCCTACCAACGATATGACTTTTGATGAGTACGATGCTCTGGCAAGAGAGATGACCGATACTACCTTTGGTTCTCAGGTATACGGTGCTCATTACCACACCTGGAGAAGTGCGGTACAGCTCTTCGGTGTACTGGATGGAAAACATACCATCTTAGACGGTAACTATGATTTCTTCAAACCTTACTATGAGATGGTTCTGAATCAGGAAGCTGACGGCGTATGCAGAAAGTACACGGATCTGAAGACCGAAGGCTTACATTATTCCGCAGCATTCTCCGGTGGAGATGTAGCAATGATGAACATGGGCTCCTGGTTCATCGCAACCATGATGTCCAATCTGAAGTCCGGCGAATATGATTCCAGCCTGTGCGGTAACTGGGGTATCGTTAAGTATCCCCATGCAGAAGGCGTAGAGCCCGGTTCTACTCTGGGTACCATCACCGGTCTGGCTGTAACCACTGCAAGTGATACTCCCGATGCGTCATGGGATTTCGTTAAATGGGTAAGCGGTGAAGAAGGAGCAGCAGTCATGGCTTCCAGTGGTAACTTCCCTGCAATGATGACTGACGAAGTAGTAGACATGATCTCCGGTCTGGAAGGATTCCCCACCGATGAAGCCAGCAAAGAAGCTTTGACCGTATCCAACCTGTACCTGGAAGTTCCTTACGCTCCCAACGTATCCGAGATCAACTCCGTTCTGGATTCCTATCATGGAAGCATCATGACCGGTGAGATGAGCATTGATGACGGTATTGCAGCAATGAACAAGGCAGTAGCTGATATCCAGGCTCAGTAAGTTAAAATCTTCTCAGGTAAAAGTATAGAATGTTTGTTGAATGTTGAATAAGACTAAAGGGGTCGTACCTACGGCCCCTTTCTTATCAAAAAGACGCGAAAAATGACACAAAAAGCGTTTGGAAGGAGAATTGTTATGCGGAAATTAAGCCGTCAAACCAAAAGAGATCTGGTGGCCTACTCCTTTATTGCACCTAACTTTATCGGTTTCTGCGTATTTACCCTGATCCCCATTATCTTTGCCTTTGCCCTTGCTTTCATGAAATGGGACGGAAGCAATCCGATCCAGTGGGCAGGCATCAGCAACTTTACAAGACTGTGGAAAGATACTTTCTTTATCGCAGCATTTAAAAACACCATTATTTATTGTATCGGTACCGTGCCGCTGACCATGATCGCTTCCCTGGCACTGGCTATCGTGTTAAATCAGAAAGTAATAGGAAGAGGCGTGTTCAGAACCCTTTCTTTTTTCCCATATGTAGCTTCTCTGGTAGCAATCACCGCAGTATGGAAAATGCTGTTCCATCCCTCTAAAGGACCTGTGAACAACATTCTGCTGAATGTATTCAATGTACCGCAGGATCAGCTTCCCCAGTGGTTCACCGGCGGACTGGTACTGTTCTCCATGATCCTGTTCAGTGTATGGAAATACATGGGCTATTATATGGTCATCTATCTGGCAGGCTTACAGGGTATTTCTTCCGAACTGTATGAAGCAGCCAGCCTGGACGGTGCAAATACCTGGCAGAAATTCCGTTATGTGACCTGGCCGCAGTTGTCCTCCACGACTTTCTTCGTAGTCGTCATGCTGACCATCAACTGCTTTAAGGTATACGACATTGCTATCATGCTGGCAGGTGGCGGAAGCGGAGAACTGACAACGTCCGCAACCGTTCTTGTATACTACATCTATCAGAAAGCATTTATTGACTGGGATCTGGGCTACTCCAGTTCTGTAGCAATGGTACTGTTTTTGATGGTACTGTTCGTAACGATCATCCAGTTCCGCGGTCAGGCAAAGAGGGAGAAAGCATAATGGCAATCTTAGCTTTGAAGGTTCTCGATAAGGACAGCAACACCATCTGCGTCAGCAGTGGTGAGGGCTTCGTGGATCTGGTCTGCACCCACACCTATGAAGAGGGTGACCGGATCGTACTGGAGACCGACGAAAAAAATATACACGTACATTTACAGGTGGATGACGCTCTGGGAGATGCTTTCGTATACATAACCGATAATGTATCCTATGATGTTCCTTTCGGAGAGAAAAGGATCAGCATGTCGCCTAAAGTATTTTCCGGAAATAAACATTATCTCTATGCGGAAGTGGCAAGGGAAGACGAAATCACAGCCTACCGGAATCTGGCACTGAATCCGGCAGACCAGCATAAGGAGGTTCCCTGTTATCCCCACGCAACAGCCAATGTGGAGACCAGAGGTGAGAGCGTATTTGCAGCAAAAAACGCTATTGACGGTGTCCGGGCGAACCGTTCCCACGGAGAATGGCCCTATGAATCCTGGGGGATCAATATGCAGGATGATGCGGCCATGAAGCTGGACTTCGGCAGACCGGTACTGGCAGACAGGATCGTGCTGTACACCAGATCCGATTTTCCACATGACAACTGGTGGCAGCAGGTGACGATCCGGTTCTCCGATGGCAGTGAGCAGGAGTTCCCCTTAGAAAAGAGCAATCGGGCTCATGTACTTCCGATTTCTGAGAAAGAGATCACCTGGCTGGAGCTTTGTAACCTGATCAAAGCGAAAGATCCGTCCCCCTTTCCGGCACTGAGTCAGATCGAAGTGTACGGCAGGGTAAAATGTTAGGAGGCGCACAGATATGAAATCAGCACATAAAAAAGCCGTTTTAGGCAAAGTGGTCGTATATGCGATTCTGATTCTGATCGCAGTGATCATGATCATTCCGTTTTTGTGGATGCTTTCCGCATCTATCAAGAGCGACAGAGAAGTATTCCAGATGAATCCGTTTGTATGGATCCCGGCGAATCCCAAATGGGACAACTATGTGAAGATCTGGACGAAGATTCCCTTTGGCAGATTTGTGGGAAATACCGTATACCTGACATTGATCGTTACTTTCTTACAGTTACTGACCAGCAGCTTTGCGGCATATTCCTTTGCAAAACTGGATTTCCGTCATAAGAACGGACTGTTCCTCGCTTATATTGCTACGATTGCAATGCCCTGGCAGGTATACATGGTGCCCCAGTTCATCATGATGAGAAAAATGGGATTGAACGATAAGCTTCTGGCTATGATCTGCCTGCAGGCATTCTCCGCTTTCGGTGTATTCATGATGAAGCAGTTCTATGAAGGCATTCCCGATGATCTGTGTGAAGCCGCCAGAATCGACGGTATGAGTGAGTACAGGATCTATGCCAGCATCATGCTGCCATTGTCGAAGCCGGCACTGTCCACACTGACGATCTTCACCTTCGTGGCGACCTGGAATGACTATCTTGGACCCCTGATCTACTTGAAGAGTCAGGAGAAGAAGACCATCCAGTTGGGATTAAAAATGTTCATCAGCCAGTACTCTTCCGATTACGGTCTGATCATGGCAGGATCGGTATTGTCGCTGATCCCGGTACTGATCGTGTTCCTGGTATTGCAGAAATACTTCGTAGAAGGTGTTGCTTCTACGGGACTGAAGGGTTAGTGTTACGCTCAGGCGCAGGCAATATTCCATCCAGACACGCTTTTGCGCACTGGCTTTTGACATGGAAGAGACCTGCACCTGGGCTGTTTTTATATGAAAATAGTAACTGTTCAGAGTAAAAAGCAAGCATCGAAGATGCGGTTTTGCAAATGGAGTTCTGAATAGTTACTGAAAATAAATGTCAGAACGATAAAAAATCAGGAGGACAATAGAAAATGATTACGTTTGACGAGAAAAAATATTCTCAGATAACAGAAAAAGAGATCAAAGATGCGCTGCAGTTTTCCACGGAGCAGGTGATCCGGGATCTGCCGGAGTTTACAGAGCAGTTCCAGAAAGCTTACAGTGAGAACGGTTTTTATCAGCCGATTCCGAACAACTACTGGACCTGTGGGTTCTGGACCGGAGAGATCTGGCTGGCTTATGAATATTCTCAGGATGAAAGGCTGAAAAAAGCCGGGGAAGTTCAGGTAAAGAGCTTTTTGGATCGTATAGACAAGAAAATCGAAGTGGATCATCACGATATGGGATTTCTGTATTCCCCTTCCTGCGTGGCAGCTTATAAGCTGACCGGCAGCAAAGAGGGCAGAGAAGCAGCCATCAAGGCAGCAGACCAGCTCATCACCAGATATCATCCCGTAGGTGAGTTCATCCAGGCCTGGGGACCCATGGATGCACCGGAGAATTACCGCCTGATCATTGACTGTTTACTGAATCTGCCTCTGTTGTACTGGGCATCCGATGAGACCGGAGATCCGAAATACCGTGATATTGCGGAGAAACATATTCATACCGCTGTTGCCAATGTGATCCGTGAGGATTATTCTACCTGGCATACCTTCTTTTTTGATATGAAGACGGGAGCACCGGATCATGGTGCCACCTGTCAGGGTTACCGTGACGGATCCGCCTGGGCGAGAGGCCAGGCATGGGGTGTCTACGGTATGGCACTGGCTTACCGCTATACCAGCAGAAAAGAGTATATCGACCTGTTCCGTCATGTGACGGAATATTTCCTGGCACATCTGCCGGAGGATCTGGTACCTTACTGGGATCTGGAATTCACCGACGGGGATGACCAGCCGAGAGATTCCTCCTCTGCATCCATTGCAGCCTGCGGTATGCTGGAGATGGCAAAATACCTGGAGCCTGCGGAGGCAAAGCATTATATCACGCTGGCAAAACAGATCATGCGGTCTGTCTATGTGGGCTATGCCGTAAAGGATCCGAAGGAATCCAACGGACTGGTGCTGCACAGCACTTACTCCAACCATTCTCCTTACAATACCTGTAATCATTACGGCGTGGATGAGTGCAATTCCTGGGGAGACTACTTTTATATGGAGGCATTGACCCGGTTGGTGAAGGATTGGAGGGAGTACTGGTAATATTTTAAATTGGAATTTCGTTGAATGCTCAGACAAAAATGCCATGCCGAAGATGTTTGTCGTCGGAGACCTTACATCAAGGCATGTGTATTTTGACTGAGCTTTTATAGAACGGAGAATTTGGAGGAATAATCTAATGAACTTACATACCAAAAAAGATTTTCAGGACTGTATGTTATCTATCCTGGAACCGCTAAAGCCGTATTACAGTGAGGAGAAGGCGAGACTGACACTGGGGGTTACCATGGCACATTATGACATCGGTGCCACCTGGATGGAGGCATTTTCCAGACCTCTGTGGGGACTGGTGCCCTTCTGGGCAGGTGGGGGAAAAGATCCGGAATTTGAAGAAATCTACCGTAAAGGTCTGACAGCCGGTACCGATGAAAAGAATCCGGAATACTGGGGAGAATGTACTTCCTTTGACCAGCGGTTTGTGGAGATGGCGGCAATCTCTTATGGTATCATGTTTGCACCGGAGGTGGTATGGGATCCTCTGACAGAAGCACAGAAGGAGAACCTCTGCAATTATCTGAACAAGATCAATGAGCATCCCCTGCCGGTATGCAACTGGATCCTGTTTGCCGTATTGGTAAACATTGCCATGAAAAAGGTGGGACGCAGGTACAGTTCCGAGATGCTGGAAGAATATCTGGAAGGATTGGAGACCTTTTATCTGGGAGAGGGCTGGTATCAGGACGGAGACTCCGGACAGAAGGATTATTATATTTCCTTTGCCATCCATTTTTACAGCCTGATCTATGCGGTGGTTATGGAAAAAGAAGATCCGCAGCGTGCAAAGAAATACAAAGAGCGTGCCATGGAATTTGCAAAGCAGTTTATCTACTGGTTTGATGAAGAGGGTGAGGCGATTCCTTTCGGAAGATCGCTGACCTATCGCTTTTCCCAGGTAAGCTTTTTCAGTGTGTGCCTGCTGGCAGGACTGGAGCCGTTTCCTGTGCCGGTGATGAAGGGACTGATTGCAAGACATCTGCAAAACTGGCTGAAACGGCCAATCTTCGACAGGGATCATGTACTGACAATAGGATACGGTTATCCGAATCTGACCATGGCAGAGAGATACAATGCGCCCGGCTCTCCTTACTGGGGTATGAAGGTATTTGCCTTTTTACTGCTTCCCGATGATCATCCTTTCTGGAGTGCAGAGGAAGCACCGTTGCCGAAAATGTCGTCTGCTTGTCCCCAGAAGTATGCGGATCTGTTTGTCTACCATTACGGCAATCATACGACAGCATTCGCTCCCGGAGTGTACAGCCCCAACGGACACGGACAAATCGTGGCAAAATACGGAAAATTCGCCTATGATACCAGATTTAGCATCAGTGTGGCAAAGTCCGAATATGAGCTGCATGAAAATGCACCGGACAATATGCTGGCCTTCTGGATCAATGGGTATGTCTATGTGCGCCGGATCTGTGAGGCATCAAAGATCACGGAGACAGGGGTATGGTCCAAGTGGAGTCCTTATCCCGGCATCACAGTAGAGACGATGATCACTCCGGATGCAGGCGGACATACCAGAGTGCACAAAATCACCAGTGAGATCGAGTGCGTGGCATATGACTGTGGATTTGCTGTCAGCAGGGGAGATTTTGAAGAAGTCGGCTTTGCAGAAAAGGTAGATGGCGTATCCGCCCGGGCCAGCAATGAATTCTGCAGCTGTACCGTCAGCGCGGTACTGGATGATCATGCCAAAGCCAACGAAGTGGCCGAAAAGCCGCCCGTGGGCTACATGATCACCGCAGATCCCAATACCAACCTGCTGTACACCAAGACCAAGATCCCGGCAGTGAAATACCACATCAGCAAAGGAACTCAGGAAATCGTTACCAGAGTGGATGCGGAAGTGATTTAACTTTATATTGTTTTCATATTTGCAGTGTGGAAATCACAACATTTTTATGCTATCATACATATAACAGTAAGAGGTGATAGCTATGAAAATAGAACGAATTGATGACAAGACAGTAAAGTGCTTCCTGTCCAATGAAGAATTGGAAGAGTACGAGATTGATTATAAAGATTTTGTGACCCGCAGTGAAAAAGCCAAAGAGGTCGTGCAGGAGATCATTGAACAGGCCGAGGAAGAGGTGGGCTATAAGCCGCCGAAGTATGCTTTTGATCTGCAGATCATGATGCTGCCGGATGAAGGTCTGGTGCTGGTATTTTCCGAGAAGGAACCTTTGGAGAACAAAAACGGTGCGCAGCTGCTGCAGGCTTTGCAGGAGATGAAAAAGGTCTTTGAAGAGAAGAAGGCAGAGATCGGAGCCACTTTAGAGAAACAGGCCCGGGAAGAAGCAGAGAGAAATGTTGCGAAGGGAAAGAAGAATAAAAACAAGGAAGAAGCAAAACCTCAGTTTGCAATCTTTGCTTTCCGCAATATCGGCCGGGTAATCGAATATGCTGCGGTTTTGCCTGCAAATCTGCGAATCGACAGTACTTTGTACCGGCTGGAAGACGGCACTTGCTATGTCTATGTAAAAAAAGGCGGTGCTTCCTACGAGCGTTACAGCAGAGCCTGCATCCAGGCGATGGAGTTCGCTGCCTTGTATGCTGCGGATGAGCAGAAGGTAAGGTATCTGGAAGAGCATGGGGAGTGTCTGATTCGTGAGAAGGCACTTCGTAAGCTGCGTGTATAGTATTTACTCAATATGAGAAAACCTGGCAACAGCCACCATATCCTCCGGCAGCGGTGCGGTAAAATGCATCTGTTCTTCGGTGATGGGATGACGGAAGGATAACTTCCATGCATGCAGTGCCTGGCGCTGTATCAATGCCATATCGGGATTGTACAGATAATCTCCGATCAGGGGATAACCTAGATATTTCATATGAATCCGTATCTGATGGGTGCGGCCGGTCTCTAAAATGAGAGAGACCAGGCTGTGCCCGTTTTTTTCGTCCAAAACCCGGTAATGGGTAACAGCGGATTCCCCTTTTTCAAAATCCACACAGCGCTCAATGATAGAACCTTCTTTTCGCCCTAAAGGTGCGGTAATCGTACCCTCAGAAGGCAGCACAGAGCCTTTTACAATGGCAAGGTATTCCCTTGTGATACCGGAACTGGTCTTGTTGGCAATCATGGTGGACAACATTCCGGCACTGACATAATGCTTGGCTACGATGGTCAGCCCGGAGGTATCCCGGTCCAGACGATTAATACAGCGGAACACAAAGGGACAGTTCTGCTGTGCAAAATAATAGGCAAGGCCGTTTGCCAGAGAATTGTAATAATTGTTCATGGAAGGGTGGATCGGCATGCCTGCCGGCTTATTGATCACCATGAGATCCTCATCTTCGTAGATGATATCCAGCGGCAGCTCCACCGGTGGGATTTTTTCCGAGGAATGTTCCTCGTGAATATGCAGAGTCAAGGTATCTCCCGGCTGCAATATATGATTCATGAAGCAGGGAATCCCGTTTGCCTGCACGGCGGTGGGGTCTTTTTTTAACTGCACCAGATTCTGGGAAGAAAATCCCTTCTGCTTCAGGAAATGGCTGACCGGCAGGGGTGATATGAAATGATCTGTTGTATAGGTTAATGTACGTTCCATAAAAATTGTGCTTTCTAAATTATTATTTATGATACATAACGATGGTATTTTTCATACTCTCTTTGCTTGGGCGGCTATCGTGATCAAATTTGCGGTACAATTTATCCACGGCGGCTGCTTTATACGGGTGAACTTATTGTATCATAACACAATTCCCACGTTGTAATAAACAGCTATTCTCAGGATCGGGCAAAATCGGACAGTCCAGGGAGCAAATAATGTCATTTCGGAAGCAGCGTATGTTTTCTATAATATCGTTAAAAGCACAGATTATGAAAAGCTGATGCCCGAAGCAGAGGAATATTGCGACAGAGATTGGGTAACAGAGCAGATTTGCAACGAAAACAATGAGTGAGAAAGGTATGGTGGTTTGTATGGAAAAATACGCATGGCGTGGGAAAATTGTACCGGGAATGCAGGACGAATATAAGAAGAGACATGACAACATCTGGCCGGAGATGAAGGAAGTGCTGGCAAATGCGGGAATCGTAAATTATTCCATCTGGATGCAGGGCGAAGAACTGTTTGGCTATTATGAGTGTGAAAAAGGCGTTGACTATGCGGCAAAGGTGCAGGCAGAGAGCGACGTGGTAAAAAAATGGGATGAATACATGAAGGATATCCTGATCATGGAGAAGGATCCTGTGACGGGAGCACAGCCTTTGCTTACACAGGTATTCAGTTTCAGATAAGGGAGGTTGTGGATATCTTATGGAAAAATATTACCTGGCCGTGGATATCGGTGCTTCCAGCGGACGACATATTCTGGGACATTTAGAGAACGGCAAAATCGAATTAGAAGAGATCTACCGTTTCGAAAACGGAATGGATCATAAGGACGGCAAGCTTCTGTGGAATGTGGAGCGGCTGTTCGTTGAGATCCTGAACGGAATGAAAAAATGCAAAGAACTGGGCAAGCTTCCGGTCAGCATGGCAATCGACACCTGGGCTGTGGATTATGTATTGCTGGATGAAAAAGATCAGATTCTGGGAGATACTTACGGCTACCGAGATCACCGTACTGACGGAATGGATGCGGAAGTGGCGAAAATACTGCCGGAGCCGGAACTGTATGCAAAAACCGGCATTCAGAAGCAGATTTTCAATACGATTTATCAGCTTATGGCAGTGGAAAAGAAGACCCCGGAGATTATGAAACAGGCGAAGACACTTCTGATGCTGCCGGATTATTTTGGATTCCGCCTGACAGGCAATAAGCTGTCGGAGTATACCAACGGCTCAACGACACAGCTGGTAGATCCGCATACTTATCAGTGGGATAAGGAATTGATCCAAAGTTTAGGTTATCCGGAAGAAATTTTCCTGCCGCTTAAGATGCCGGGAACCAAAGTGGGAAATCTGTTGCCGCAGATCCGGGAAGAGGTCGGATATGATCTGGAGGTTGTATTGTGCGGAAGTCATGATACCGCTTCGGCAGTAATGGCAGTACCGCAGACGGAAGGCGACGGCATCTATATCAGTTCCGGCACCTGGTCATTAATGGGAATCGAATCTCCGGAGCCTATCATAACGAAAGAAGCGGCAACTGCAAACCTTACGAATGAGGGCGGTTACGACCATCGTTTCCGTTTCCTGAAAAATATCATGGGATTGTGGATGATCCAGTCGGTGAGACACGAATATCAGGATGCCTACTCTTTTGCACAGCTGTGTGACATGGCGGAGGAAAGCAGGGATTTTTCATCCAGAGTGGATGTGAATGATCAAAGCTTTTTATCCCCGGACAGTATGATAGAAGCAATTAAACAGTATTGCCAAAAAACCGGTCAGCCGGTTCCGGAGACCGTAGGAGAGCTGGCAGCAGTGGTATATCGCAGTCTGGCGCAGTCTTACGGAGAGACCGTAAAAGAGTTGGAAACCATCGCAGGCAGGACCTATGACAGTATCCACATCATCGGTGGAGGCTCCAATGCGGCTTATCTGAACCAGCTGACGGCGGATGCTACAGGGAAAATAGTATATGCAGGTCCCGGAGAAGCAACGGCCATCGGTAATCTGCTGGCACAGATGATTCATGCCGGAGACTTGGCAGATCTGAAGAATGCCAGAAAATGTGTCCGAGAATCCTTCGAGATTAGGACATTCGCTCCAGCAAAATAACGAACAGGTTCATGAATGGAGCGTCAATGCAGGAGCAAAGGTGGTCACAGATAACGGAAAGCGTGATGACCTGACTCCGCGAATGACGCGGGTTGAACCATAAAATGACCTTAGAAAAAGGAGGAAATCATAAATGTTAGTAAACACAAAGGCAAAAGTCGGTGTATTTTCTATTGCTTTGGGTGCATATCTGCCCCAGTTCCCTCAGCTGGTTCCCAATTTTGAGGCACAGTATGAGGATTTTAAGAAAACCATTCCCGATACCGTGGAAATTATCGACGGAGGTATGGTGACTACCAAGGAACAGGCAATGGCAGCCGGTGATAAATTTCGTGCGGCGGATGTGGATCTGGTATTTTTACAGCTGCTTACTTATGCGACGTCTTACAATGTACTTCCTGCGATCCGCGATCTGGATGTACCTGTGGTATGCGTCAATGTGCAGAAGAAGCTGGCTCCGGATTATGCCAACACGGATATTCCCATCTGGCTGGGTGACCTGTATGCCTGCGGTGCTGTAGGAGAGGCTGTTGCCGATCTGGAGCGCGCAGGGAAGAGACATGCGGTAATTACCGGTGTCGTGGAAGGCGGTGATCCCGAGGTAACAGCAGAGATTACTGACTGGTGTAAGGCTGCGCAGGTCCGCAGACGCTTCCGTCAGACCAATATCGCACAGATCGGTCGTCCTTATCCCGGCATGATGGATCTCTATATCGACGAGACCAACCTGTACAACCGGATGGGATTGTATACCAAACAGTTCGACTGGGAAGATATGTGGGCAATCGCAGATAACATCACGGACGAGGCTGCCATCAAGGCAAAAGCGCAGGACATCATTGATACCTTTGAAGTAGAAGGCGGAGCAACGGCAGATGATGAAGATATCATCGATATGGCAAAGCATGTGCTTGCTTTTGAGCAGTGGGCGAAGGACGAAGATCTGAGTATGATCGCTTCCCACTATGCCGGCAAAGCACAGGGCGTTGCGGGAAAACTGGATTCCATGCTGATCCCCGCATTTTCCATGCTGATCAAGCAGGGTACCGCATGTGCGGTGGAAGGCGATATGAAGGTTGCCATGGCAATGTCCATTTTGAAGACGATTTCCGGCATGGGACAGTTGTCTGAGATGTATTCCATTGATTTCAATGAGGATATTTGCATTATCGGTCACTCCGGTTCCGGCGATGCAGACATTTCTCTGGCGCATAAGCCGACCATGAAGATCGTAAAGGTATTCCACGGAAAAGTAGGCGGCGGATATCTGACACAGTTCTATCCTCCTACCGGACCGGTTACCTATCTTGCCATTACCCAGGACAAGGACGGCAACTTCAAGTTCGTGGTAGCGGAAGGTGAGAACCAGCCCGGACCGATTTTTACATTCGGAGATACCAATATGCGTACCAAATTCTCCATTTCTTGCAGAGAGTTCGTGAACCGCTGGAGCGAGGCAGGACCTACCCATCATATGGCAGCGGCAGCCGGAAGACATATTGACACGATTTTGAAGGTTGCTAAAATATTGAATGTACCGGTAGACATTATTACACGGTAGGGTATTAAAATGTCACACTCCCCGAGCATAGGTGCTTTTGCTGAAGCAATTGTAATACAGTAATTGTGATGACGGAATGCCAATAGTGTGTTGCAGATACATGGAGTTAAATTAGTATGGACCGGAAGAAAATAGGTATAAGAGATATAAGATAGAAAGGCTAGGTAGTAACAATGAAGTTTTTAGATGCAGAATTTGTACAGGGATTTATCAGAATGGCAGATGACGGATGGCAGCAGGGCTGGCATGAGCGTAACGGCGGTAACCTGTCTTACCGTGTAAAGCCGGAAGAAGTAGAGCTGGTAAAGGAGAATTTCCGGCCGAAGGAATATCAGCCCATCGGAACCTCAGTTCCCGCGCTGGCAGGCGAATATTTTCTGGTGACCGGCAGTGGTAAATACTTCCGTAATGTCAGTATTAAACCGGAAGATTCCATCTGCATGATCGAGCTGGATGACAAGGGCGAGAATTATCGTATTGTATGGGGACTGGTAAACGGCGGCAGACCTACCTCCGAGCTTCCCAGCCACCTGATGAATCTGGAAGTGAAGAAGCTGCAGGATCCCGAGTATCGTGTGGTATATCATGCACATACGACCAATATCATTGCACTGACCTTCGTTCTTCCTCTGGAGGACAAGGTATTCACCAGAGAACTGTGGGAGATGGCAACAGAGTGTCCCGTTGTATTCCCGGCAGGTGTCGGTGTGGTTCCCTGGATGGTACCGGGCGGCAGAGAGATCGCTGTTGCAACTTCCGAACTGATGAAAAAATATGACCTGGCAATCTGGGCACATCACGGAACCTTTGCAGCAGGCAAGGATTTTGATCTGACCTTCGGTCTGATGCACACGGTAGAGAAGTCCGCAGAGATTCTGGTGAAGATGCTTTCCATGCAGCCGAACAAGCGCCAGACCATTACCCCGGATGATTTCAGACATCTGGCAAAAGACTTCGGCGTGACCCTTCCGGAAGAGTTCTTATATGAAAAATAAAGTAATCTATGATGTTATTGCTGAGACTTTATACGAGCCTCATTAGGCGTCATATCGTACATTTTTTTGAACTGTTTGTAGAAAAAGTTCTGGTTTTCATAACCTACCGACAAAGCTATCTCAGACACCGGCAGTGTCGTGTGGGTCAGCTGATTCATAGCGACCCGCATGCGCTGCCTGGTTTGTATTTCTTTGAAAGTCGTGCCGGAGTATTTTTTGATCATACGGCTTAAGGACGAGGGCGTGTAACCGATCTGTCCGGCCAGTTCATGAAGTGTTCCGGTATCGTAGTGCTCCATCAGATATCTGCGCACGACGACCATCAGGACATTACTCTGGTCATCTTTCTGATCCAACAGAATGTTTTCCGCGTTGCTTAAGATATGCATAAACAGGAGCGCAAAAGTCTGCTCGGAAAGGCTGTGCCAGTTCTGGGGCTGTTGCAGCAGCAGAAAAACAGCATTATGGATCAGGTTCTGGATACAGGGGTTGTCGGATACCGTAAAGTACAGATATTGACCGACACAGCTGTCACCCTCCAGAGCGTTGATGATAAAATCCGCCAGAATGTTATCCTTGTTGATCAGCGTCAGGATATTCTGGAAATAGGCCGGGCGGATAATGATATTGATGCCAAGGTCTTCTTTGCCGCAGGAAATGACCGCATGCTCGATATGCTGGTTCATGAATAACAGTTCTCCGGGACGGAGACGGATCTCTTCCTCATTTATGACATGCGTGACAGAACCGGAGAGACAATAGAAAATCTCCACATAGTCATGCTTATGCTTCGGAAAATCTACAAAACGGGTATGACGGCGCAGAGTGATATCATCCCCGGAATGTTCCAGAAATTTCTCACTTTCCACCACAAAATCTTTTTTATCGGTATAAAGATCTCTCTGAACGGACACATTGCCGTCCAGAATCTGTTGTTCCTCCGGTGTGATATATGCCGGATCCAGAAAATTGTTCTCGTACATAGATATCCCAAAGCCTTTCCTGACCTACAAAATATACAAATCTATTTTACAGGAAAGCAACAAAATCCTCAAGATGTCTGTAAAAAGTGATTCCGCGGATTGCATGCTTCTTTTTTCTGTTGTATCATTAAAATAATGAGCCCGGGCTTATTAGCAAACAAATAATCCCGCGAAGTGAGATGTAAAAATTCGTGAGTTTATGCACAATATACGACCGACAAAAGAGGAGAATGGTTCATGGCGGATCAGGCGGTAAAAAAGATCATTTGTAATTCCTGTGGAGCGGAATTTGAAGATACCCTTCCCAAATGTCCTTATTGCGGAAGCCTGAATTATAAAGGGGCGGAAGCTGAGTACCTGGGGAAACTGGAAGGTGTGCGCGAGGATATGCAGCAGCTGGAAAAGGTACCGGAGCAGGAACTGAAGGTAAAGATCAAGAAAAAGCAGAAGTTTGTAGTTAAGGTATTGATCCTTCTTGTAGTTCTGGCAGCAGCGTTTGCAGCGGTTGTTTTCGCAGCCCGCTATACGAAACCGAGGGATGCAAAAGCAGACTATCAGTGGCAAAAGGAGAATTTTCCGGTACTTGACAGGTTGTATCAGGAAAAGGATTTTGAAGAATTGACGCAATTTTACATACAGGCGATCGAAGAAGACAAGCCGATAGATGTATGGGAGCATGGCGGTATTTTCCCCAGACTGGTGAGCTGTCAAAGTGCCAAAGAATATCTGGAAATGGAACAGAACGGTGAAACGTTGCTGGAGTATCAGCAGGTACAGCTTCTGGACGACTATTGGACGATGCGTGGACTGGAATACGGCGGACTGAATCTGACCGACGAGGATAAGGAATATATAAGACCTTATGTGGAAGCTACGTTAAACAGCATGGAAGGCAGATATACGTTTACCGGGGAAGAAGAGAAAGCATTTCTTGACAGACTGAAGAATAATTACGGATATCCCGGATATGAACTGTGTGAGGAATATGTTAAGAATCATAAGCAATAAAAATAAGGCAATGATTCAGAGGCAAAGCAACTTTCATAAAATTATGGATGAGGTTTTGAATCGTTACAAAATATGAGCAATAAGAATGATAAATGACAGGAAGCATAAGTGATACGAGTGACAAGAAAGGATCAGTAACGGCATGATGAAATGTAAATATTGCGGAGGTAATCTGACACTGGAGCAGGCGTATTGTCCCCACTGCGGCAGACCCAACGAGGAAGCCCAACAGCATGTCAAGGACATGGAGCATTATAAGAGCAATTTTGAGGATACGAAAAGTGACGTCTACGAGGTGGCGCAGAAAAATACCGAGATTATGTCACATACGGTGATCATTACAGTACTGGTGATCTTGTGTGCTCTTGTATTCGCTGTGACCGTGAACAGTTGGGGCATCCACAGGGGACTGGTACAGCTGGATTCCAAAATACAGCACAGCAAATATGAAAAGCAGCTGGAGCAATACCTTGCGGATGAGGATTATCTTGGATTTTCCGCATTTTGTAACAGACATTATATCCGCGCTTATGGTGACGGTTACGAAGAATATCGTCTGCTGGTTCAGACCAGTTCGGATTATAGTTATGCCTATCAGTTATTGATGCGGGCGGTAACATCGGAATATCCGGATCAGCTTGCCAACGAGATCTCACAATTGACGGATTCCTATGAGAGAATAGAGAGGGTGCTGCATCCTACAGAGGAATATGCCAAGAAACAGCTGCAGGAACTGGATGAAGAAAAGCAGCAGGCAATAGTACGTATGGAAGAAAACCTGAAGATACTGTATAGAACCTATTTTGGTATGACAGAGGAAGAAGCTGAGAACTTCGGACAGATGTCCAAGGCACAAAAGACCGTATTTCTGGAAGAAAAAGGCGAGGTGATGGGATATGGAAAATCTGTGGAATAAATTAAAACAGAGTCAGAAGCAGCAAGGAGCTCTGTGGCTTATGAATATCGTCATCGTAATATTATGCATTGTATTATTCCTCGGAGGTATTCAGATGATCAGCGCATTGCGGGATGCTTTTGCCAGACCTTCACGTGCAAAATATATGGAAAATCTGATAAGATACGAAAATTATGCGAATCTGTTGAATTCTTATCATGAGGATGTCGTCTATGGCGGACTGGTAACGGAAGCAAAAAAGGAATGCTACGGGGTCGCAAAATATTTTGAGGCAGCGTCCATGTACCGGGCTTACCTGGAGACCGGTGATACGGAGCGCGCAGCCGGAGAAAAGGAGAAAATGGATGCCGCATATGAAGAGATGGGAGACTGGAACATTGCAGCGGACAGCATCCGGGAAAAATTGGGAGTAGAACCTTGACAAATCCGTAAGGTATGCACTACAATCATCTACCCTGACTTCTGTCGTTTCTCTCAAAACCTAGTACTCAGCTGTCAGTCAGTATGGTAAATTCAAAGATATTTTCAATCTCTTTTCTGTCAGGTACAGTGCATCCAGATAAGATTTGGTGACAACGAAAGACATGGAGAAAATGGAAACGGTTATTGCTGTAACTACTTGAGCAAAAGGAAATTAATAAGATTAATGGGAAGTTTCCAAATGCTCAATTGATTTAGACGTATAATTGTGGTAAATGTGAATTGTCAAGCATGTTTGAATATAAGCAATATAACGCAACTGATAAGTGGTGACTGCTAAAGAGCAAGGCGTGATAGAACTGTATCAGGAGTAACTTGCTTTTCAATGCCCGGATGGATTGTTTCTCTGCAAAATCCCTATGATTTTTAGAATGGAGTATGTTCATTTTTGCTTAATTGCTTTTTAGATAACTTAATCGTATAATTGTATCATTGCTAGTACAATTATAGGGGTAAAGTTATGCAAAAGGAAGCATTTGGTAAACTACTGATAATTTTAAGGAAGAAGAATGGATTAAGTCAGAAGGAACTGGCAGAGAGGTTGTCGGTTTCTACGTCTGCGGTAAGCAAATGGGAGAATGGAAAGAACCTTCCGGATATGATGATGCTTAGTCATATAGCAGATATACTTCAGGTATCGTGTGACGAATTACATAATCCGGAAAAGACATTGGAGAAGCTAGACAATCCTGAATTTCAAAAAAGGAATGTGGAGGAGGGAGATAAGGAGAATACGGATAACACAGGGGAAAATAAGGAATCAGAACCTGAACCCCAAAAGAAAAACTATGGACGAATTGTAAGAATGTCCTTTTTGATTGGAATATTGGCGATAGCTGCAGGAATGTTTCTGATATATATGGCAGGACATAGAAAACCTGCTTTTCAGCAGATAGGAACAAGGTATATTGATGATCCGTTATGGGGAAGGGTATATGAAATTGCGTATGTAGTAGATGGTGAAATGACGAATGATAGTATTAATGTGCATTTGGATGAAGTGAGAGCTACATTGAATCAAGAAGTAATAGATACCAATATTGTAAAGACGACTTATTATGATAATAAGGAAGACGCTACAGCATGGAAGGAAACAGATGTAGTAGGATATGTATTTCTGAGTGGAGAATGAAAGGATCGGATAGGATATGAATAAAGGTATATTTGCCATATTTTTTGTAGTAGCTGTTTTAAGTAGTTCATTTCCGGTTAATGCGCAGGAAACTACACAGTGGGTAGGAGAGGGATATACATCAGAAGGTATATATTATGAAGTATATGCTGTAGAAGACTTGGAGGGAAACGACATTGCTCTTTATAGAGCAAGTGTTAGTGTGACGAGGGAAGTGATATATTCAGGGATTGTAAAGCCACAGACTGAAATTTCATGGAGAGAAAAAATTAATGGAAGCTATTACTCAGGTGTTCTTACAATAAGCAAATATTTTTCTACTACAAGTCAAACAATAGCTACATACAGTGGTGTACTTTATAAAGAATAGTTAAGGTAAAGAGTCGGTTGCATCTATAGAGAAATTATAGATGCGATCGGCTTTTTGTGTTATGAAATCCTTTCTTATGCTACTTGAGCAAAAGTAGAATAATAAGATTAATGGGAAGTTTCCAAATGCTCAATTGTATTTCTAAAGAAAATCTGTTATATGTTAAGGCATCAAACATGTTTGATTATAACTAATACAACATATCAATTAAAAAGAAAGGAAAGTTGAGCATGAAAAAAATTATAAAAATGTTAGTTATTAATGTGAGTGCATTGGCACTCATGCTGTCAAGTAGTATCATGTGTTTTGCTGCTGTTGGAGAAAAAAGTATTTACATTGATCCGAACCAAATTTGGAGTGCAGATTACGAAAATACTGATTCACGAACAGGAAGCTATTCAACAGTTTATGCAAGAAATCATGCAGTACGCCCCATTTCAGGCATAGACACATTTAGCACTATTCAGTGTCAGGTGACAAATGGTTACGATTGTGTAATAAGCGATGTAATCTCATTAAAAGAATCTAATTCAAGCAATACAAGTATATCGATAAAAGAAGGTTATTTATCTTGTAAATTTGTGGGTTTTGAATTTAGAGGTAACTCAAGTGCAGCCGCATATGCAACTGTTTCTTACGATGGAAGATAAGTTGTAAAAATTTGGGATTAAGTGCATAATAAAGCATTTAATCCCAAGTTATATGAGGGAAATTGTATGTTAATAAAAGTGATTAAGAAGCAAACCATTTTTTTATTAAAACAAAAAGAAGCAAGTCTGACATTTATATTACTTCTAGCGGTAGTGCTGGGGAATTATATAACGAATGTTCTCACATTTAGAGGTACTGATGTTTCACAAATGTATCAGCCAATGAAGTTATTAGCGCTCAGCCTGAATAAAGTATATTTTAGTGCAAACATTCAATTATTAATTGTGATGATATACCCTATCTTGGTTGCTGTACCTGCTGGTTTTTCTTATACCAAAGAACAGCAGACAAAAGAAGAAGTATACATGATTTATCGTTTAGGGAAAAATCGTTATTTACAAAGTAAATTGTGGGCATCTTTTTTTACAACAACAATAGTTTTTACGGTTCCATTTATGCTGGAAATACTAATGAATATGCTATCTTTTCCCATGAATGCAATAAGAGATTTATCAAATTTAAGCATTTACAATACAGATTATGCCACAATGGTTCATAATTACATAGGCAGCGCAATCTATATAGCATCCCCTGGTTTGTATGCAATTCTTACAACACTATTTTTTGGTGTCGTATCAGGAATCCTTGGTACGCTTCCCGTAGCAATCTCATTTGTTTTGACGGTTAAATATCGCGCGTTGCTGATCTTACCGACTTTTGTTCTATTGAATGCGACTACATATCTTAATATTCTGGATAGAAATAAGAGTTCATTAAGCTGGTATAAGTATTTGTTTCTTTTTGATGATACCCCTAAAAATATTATCGTTCCACTGATGGGGGTAGGAATTATAATAATAATACTCGGTTTTTACCTTTATGGAAGGAATAAGGATAAATGGTAATATGCATCATGAAAAAAGAGTAGTAATTTTAATTGGAATACTTTCCGGAATTTGCATATCGCTTGGTTTTATCAGACCGTTTGACGGAGTAATAACGCTATCAGAACTGGTATTACAATTAAGTGGATCCAGAGGTGAACTCAGCATGAGTTGCAATTTAGTGGAGTTAATTGGATTTATGCTTCGTATGATGCCAAACTATATTATGATATTGGTTTTTGGGAATAAGCTGTATGGTCATTTCTGCACAGCCAGTATCTATGTGTTTAGTCGGTGCCCGAATCGAATGAAATGGTATGGAAAGGAAATGTTACAGTTAATTAATTTAATATGCATATTTGAACTGGTATTTCTAAGCACAACCGCTATTGCTTCTGTATTGCGATATCAGGTGATTTTTAGCGTAGGTGGATTTATTTTATTGGGATGCCATGCTCTGATTTTTATGTTATGGAATTTTACTCTGGTACTGTTGGTTAATTTACTTGCAATCAATATTGGAAGCAGTGCTGCATTCACATTGGTTATGGTTGTGCAAATGATTTGTACCGCAGCACTCAGTATCATAAATATATTGACGAAAATGCAAATCAAACAAGACATCATAGATGTTTTTTTGTGGTTGAATCCAGTAGCACATACCGTTTTGGGATGGCATCGCAGCACATTGTTAGAAGTTGAGTTAGCCAACAGCCGATATTCTTTGAATTTAGTTACTTCGATATTGATTCCGGCTCTATTCTGTATAGTTACTGTAGTGATGGGAGGACTATTGATACAGAAGAAGGATTTACTGGCAGAGGACATGGAAATGGAGACAATTTGATATGAAATTAATTGCAAACAATATTCATAAAAACATAAAGGGTAAGACAATACTCAATGACATCAGTCTGGAAATGGAAACAGGAAATATATATGGATTTTGGGGTAGAAATGGATCTGGAAAAACCATGTTGTTTCGGGCATTATCGGGTCTGATGAAGATTGATTCAGGTAATATTTATTGGAATGATAAAGAACTGCACAAAGACTTTGCTGTTTTACCAAGTCAAGGGATTGTTTTGGAGCATGCCGGCTTGTATCCCAATAAGACAGGAGCGGAAAACTTATTATATCTTGCGCAGTTAAAGGGAGTGATTGGTAAGCGGGAAGTAGAAGAAGCAATACAACGGGTTGGACTTGACCCGGCTGACAAAAGGGTATTTGGTAAATACTCAATGGGAATGAAGCAGAGACTGGTGATTGCACAGGCCATCATGGAGAAGCCGGATGTTATCATGCTGGATGAGCCTACAAACGGACTGGATGAAGCAGGAATAAAGGAAATCAGACAATTAATTGAACAGGAAAAAGAAAGAGGAGCCTTAATTCTTTTAGCCAGTCATAATCAGGATGATATGAAGATATTGGCAGACCAGGTATATAGAATTGCAGATGGCCGCATTGAAAGAAAGGGGACAGAACTGTGAAATTCAAATGGGGTTCATGCTTTATCTTATTCATTGTTATAGTTATAACTGCATTTGGTATATTTGAAAAAAGAACGTATACTAATATAGCAGAAGATAAGTCATATTTAGATGAGCTTTACGTAGCACAGCTTCCAGAAAATATATGTCTTGAAGAGACAGAGAATTTATCGGTAAATTTACCGCAGGTCCCAGTTATTATACGGGTATCTGTACTGGAAGATGTGGAGCATATAGGAGGAACAAGCAGGCAACTGGTCAAAGTGGAAGATGTTTATAAGGGAACAGAGCCTGCGGTGGGACAAGATATATATCTTACTTGCAGCCGTTGGTCACTTAGTTTATATTCAGAGCCATATTCCATCGAAAGAGGATTTGTTAATATAATGGAAGTGGGAGAAGAATATTTAGTCTTTATCGAAAATCAGGCAGATGGTCTTGGAGAGAAGATTCCTGTATATCAGGTGTATGTGGAAAATGCATTCACACCAATATTTTCATATCAAGAGCATGAAAATAATATTTGTGAAACAGGTGGTGAATCCACATATGTAAAATATAATCAAGTTTGTGAAAATGAATTTTTTGCTACAACCCAGAAAGGAATGGATGCGTTAGTTGGCCTAAAAAATGAAATGATAGAAAAATATAATGAAAAGTGAAAGCTATAACTACTATATTGAATATCAGTGTTTCAGATTTTGGTATATGTAAATTTGATCTTTCTGACAGGCTGTGCCAGCAAGGAGATGGGATGGACGGTCCGCAGTTACGGAGTGGAAAGGTAGACGGATACAGGATGCAAAAAATGTATGAAAATCCCACAAAATTTTGTTGAAAAAAGAATTAGGGCTGGAATAGGGAAAGAACCTTGACAAATCCCGGAAACATGCACTACAATTACTTGCATACGACAATGACGATGAAAAGGATCAGTACGATTGGAACGCATCCCAGAGAGAGGGGAAGACATGGTAACATGCAGCTGGGAACCCCTTATGCCGAACCTTCAGAAACCTCCCTTGGAGTCCTGTGCGAGACTTGCAGACAGAATAGAGAAGCACAGCGTAGAACCGGCGTTAACGGTGTCAGAGCAGGATACGTATTCGTATCAATCAGGGTGGTACCGCCGAGTGATCGGTCCCTTTTTCGGGAGCGATGACCCGGCGTTTTTCGTTTCCGTGAATAGTTGTAGTAAAACAAAGTATCAAATCAAAAAAGGAGAAAGAAAATGGCAGACAAGAAAATGGTAGAAGCGATTACTTCCATGGAGGAAGATTTCGCCCAGTGGTATACCGATGTAGTCAAGAAAGCAGAGCTGTGTGACTACACCAGCGTAAAAGGGTGTATGGTGATCAAGCCCGCAGGTTATGCAATCTGGGAGCTGATTCAGAAGGAACTGGATGCACGTTTCAAGGCAGTAGGGGTACAGAATGTATATCTGCCCCTGTTTATCCCTGAGTCTCTGTTAGACAAGGAAAAGGATCACGTAGAAGGATTTGCCCCGGAAGTAGCATGGGTGACCCACGGCGGACTGAACGAGCTTCCCGAGAGACTTTGCGTCAGACCTACTTCCGAGACCCTGTTCTGTGATTTTTACAAGAATGATATCCATTCCTACAGAGATCTGCCCAAGGTATATAACCAGTGGTGTTCCGTAGTACGTTGGGAGAAGGAGACCAGACCTTTCCTGCGCTCCAGAGAGTTCCTGTGGCAGGAGGGACATACCGCACATGCTACCGCAGAAGAGGCAGAGGCAAGAACATTGCAGATGCTGAACCTGTACGCACAGTTCCTGGAAGAGGTTCTGGCGATTCCCGCGATCAAGGGACAGAAGACCGAGAAAGAAAAATTTGCCGGTGCGGTTGCAACTTATACCGTGGAAGCGCTGATGCATGACGGCAAGGCTCTGCAGTCCGGTACCAGCCACAACTTCGGGGACGGCTTTGCAAAAGCATTTGATATTCAGTTTGCAGATAAAGACAACACGTTAAAGCATGTATATCAGACTTCCTGGGGTATGACGACCCGTCTGATCGGTGCACTGATCATGGTACACGGTGACAACGAAGGTCTGGTAATTCCTCCCCGTGTGGCTCCGATCCAGATCTGCATTGTACCTGTTATGCAGAAAAAGGAAGGTGTGCTGGATAAGGCTTATGAACTGAGAGACCGCCTGGCTAAGAGCTTCCGCGTAAAAGTAGATGACAGCGACAAGACTCCCGGCTTCAAGTTCGCAGAGGCTGAGATGAGAGGTTATCCTATCCGTGTGGAGATCGGTCCTAAGGATATCGAGGCTGGCAAGTGCGTGATCTGCCGCCGTGACACCAGAGAGAAGATCGAGGTAGCATTGGAAGATCTGGAGACCAAGGCTGCAGAGATTCTCGAGACCATGCAGAAGGATATGCTGGAGAGAGCAAGAGCACACCGTGACAGCCATACCTATGTGGCTCACAATATGGAAGAGTTCGAGCAGATCTTCAACGAAAAGTCCGGATTCGTAAAGGCTATGTGGTGCGGATGTCAGGAATGTGAAGACAAGATCAAGGAAAAGCTTTCTGTTACCAGCCGTTGTATGCCTTTTGAGCAGGAGCATATTGCAGATACTTGCGTATGTTGTGGAAAACCTGCGAAAAAGATGGTATACTGGGGTAGAGCATACTAAAAATTTGAGTAACTATGTGAGGCTGAGGCAAGATTTGAAATAGCAATTTTGCAGAGGGAGCTTCGAATAGCTGCTAATTTAGATAATAGGAATGCAGAGGCAGACCGGGTAGTATTGCTACACGGTCTGCTTTTTTAATTATCACTGCGGAAAGGAACGAATATGATTTACAATACCTATGAAATGCATCAGGAAGGTTCCCTGCCGGGAGCAAAACTGGTTACTTATATCCAGGAGGATTCCGATGCTCTGGCCATCAATGACAGACCACTGATCCTGTTATGTCCGGGCGGCGGATATACCAGAACCTCTGACAGAGAGGCAGAGCCTATGGCATTAAAATTTCTTGCCATGGGATACCATGCAGCGATACTTCGTTATTCCTGCGCTCCTGCGGAATACCCCACTTCCTTAAAAGAACTGGCTTACAGCATAAAGCTTCTGAGAGAACATGCAGCGGAGTGGCATATTGACCCGCACAAGATCATTGTGGAAGGGTGTTCTGCCGGCGGACATCTGGCAGCCAGTCTCGGTGTGTTCTGGGACGAGGATTTTCTGGCAGAAAGTCAGGGCTTGTCCGCATCCGAGCATGAGATGCTGCGTCCGGACGGACTGCTGTTATGCTATCCGGTCATCACTTCCGGCGAGTTTGCCCACAGAGGATCTTTTGAGAATCTGTTAGGCAGCAGGCAGGAAGAACTGGGTGAGAAGCTGTCTCTGGAGAAGCAGGTAACGAAAAAAGTGCCTAAGACATTTATCTGGCATACCTTTGCAGACCAGTCCGTACCGATCGAAAATTCCCTGCTGTTTGTCAGTGCACTTCGCAGAGCCGGAGTTCCCACGGAATTCCACATGTATGAAAAAGGTGCGCATGGGCTGGCACTTGCGGATAAGCTGACGGAGACCAATGACGGCAGAGCGGTACAGGAAGAATGTACCTCCTGGGTGGAACTGGCACATATCTGGCTGGAGAGCCTGTTTGCCGGTGATACGGATGACGGGCTGCATGCGCAGGGCAGAGAGTGGTAGAAAACCAAGCTTTTGGGACTGAGTTAAGCAGATTGTTTTATAAATCTGAAAAAGCTTAGTTTTGCAAACAAAAATATAAGATTTTGAGATGGATAGGTTCTGATAATATTGAACATTGCAAGTAATAGATGCTTAGAATAGGAAAAATTAGGAAAAATGGAAGATACCGCCACAACGATTCAGATCCCTCACTTCTACGGAAGCCTGAAGGGGATGCAGAAAAAATTCGATAACTATGCCAGACAGGATGCTTTTCGGGGCAGTACTAAAGAAGAGTGGGAAGCCTGGAAAGAACAGTCCAGAGAGACCATTAAAGAACTGTTGGGCTGGAAGTATATGGAGACTTGTGACCTGAACCCCAAAGTGGAGGAAGTCACAGAGCTGCCAAACGGCATCCGCCGGGAAAAAGTGATCATCCGGGTAGAGCCGGAAGTGTATATGCCCATGTATATCCTGATTCCGCCGAAACAGGGAGAAGGGAAGCAGAAATGTTTTCTCGCTCTTCCGGGACATCAGGGAGCCGGAAAGTACAGTGTGGCAGGTCGTGATGATATCCCGGCGGTAAAGCGTATGATTGATTTTTATCATTACGATTACGGGATGCAGCTGGCAAAACGAGGCTATGTGGCAATCTGTCCGGATTGCAGAGGCTTCGGAGAACGCAGGGATGAGGCTTTGCAGAAGGGGACAGATGAGAAATCTTTTCTGACCAGTACCTGTTTTCATCTGGCACATATGGCGGAACCGTTGGGAGAGACTGTAGCGGGTATGTGTACCTGGGATGCTTCCAGACTGATCGATTATGTATATGAGCGCGGAGAGTGGGATACCGAAGATTTAGGTGTCATGGGCTTTTCCGGTGGCGGGATGCAGACGCTGTGGATCTCCGCACTGGACGACCGTGTAAAAAAGTGTATCATCAGTGGATATCTCTACGGATATCGGGATGCGCTGTTGTTACTGAACGGAAATTGCAGCTGTAATTATGTGCCGCATCTGTGGGAACACTTTGATATGGGAGACATTGCTTCTCTGATCGCACCGAGACCGTTTACTGTCCAGTCCTGTAGGGAGGACCACCTGAATGGTCCCAGAGGGCTGGTGAATGTGACAGAGCAGCTTGACATCGTGCGGAGGGCATACAAATTGTATGGGAAGGAAGAATACCCGATTCACGATATCAGAGAGGGAGACCACTGCTGGCACGAGGAAGTGTTGGATATCGCTCTTCCGAGATTGTAAAAGCAATTCCTATTGTTGAATCCATTTGTCAAAGCAAATATAGATTAATATTGTGATGATCTCCGGTTCGAATGTACACGGAATGGAGAGAATCCTATAGGAGGAACGCATGGAATATATCGTTCTGGATCTGGAATGGAATCAGAGTAATACCGGAAAAGAAGATTCGGTGGAGAAGATTCCGTTTGAAATTATTGAGATCGGTGCCATCAAACTGAATAACGAACATGCCATGGTCAGTGAATTTAATGAACTGGTCAAGCCGCAGATCTATCACGAGATGCACAAGATCACCAGCAGACTGATTCATATCCAGATGCAGGAGCTGATGCGCGGCAGACCTTTCCCGGAAGTCGGCGGAGATTTTGTGAACTGGTGCGGACAGGAGGATCACCTGTTTTGTACCTGGGGGACGTTAGACCTGACGGAATTACAGCGGAATATGGCATATTATGAGATGCCGCTTTTAGCGGAAGATCCCCTACCGTTTTTAGATGTGCAGAAGCTGTTTGCCATTGCCTATGAGGAACGCAAGATCCGCAGAAATCTGGAATATGCCATTGATTTCCTGAACATTGAAAAGGATATTCCGTTCCACCGGGCGTTCAGTGATGCCTATTATACGGCGAAAATCCTGATCCGGATACTGGAGGAACATCCGGAAGTGCTGGTGAATCTGTCGTATGATACGTTTTGCCCACCCAAAGATCGGAAAAGCGAGGTTAAGGCACAGTTTTCTACCTATGCAAAGTATATTTCCAGAGAATTTAAGGATAAAACGGAAGCCTTTGCGGATAAGGAAGTCGTGTCCAGCAAATGTTACCTCTGTCATAGAAATCTACGGAAGAAGATCAAGTGGTTCAGCATTAACGGCAGACATTATTATTGTGTGGCGTATTGTGAAAAGCATGGGTATCTCAAGGGCAAGATCCGGGTGCGGAAAGCCTATGACGGCGGTGTGTATGTAGTGAAGACGACGAAACTTATTTCCAAGGAAGAAGCGGATCAGATCGCAGCCCGCAGGGATCATGCAAAGGAAGTCCGCAAACGACATAAGCATAGCAAGACAGCCGGAGCAGCCGAAGAATAAATGATGGATCAGAATCGTTTTGAAGAAGCTAAGAAAAAGATCATAGGTGTGGATCGTCAGAGACTGGGAATCGGAACTCTCTCAGAGAAGACGGTTCACGCCATTTTTAAGGACTATTATGAACCGGATGAAGATCATCAGGAGATTCCGATAGAGAATTATGTGGCGGATATCTATAGAGACGGGGAGATCATTGAGATCCAGACGAGACAGTTCAACCGGATGCGTGGAAAGCTGCAGGCATTTCTCCCGTTATATCCGGTGACGATCGTATATCCGATTCCCTATGAAAAATGGCTGATCTGGATCGATGAGGAAAGCGGCGAGCTGAGCAAGAAACGGAGATCCCCAAAAAAAGGTTCCGCTTATCAGGCATTTAAGGAACTATATAAGATAAAAATGTTCTTAAAGGATCCGAATATCCGCTTTCAGTTTGTATTGGTAAATATGGAGGAATACCGGCTGTTGAACGGGTGGAGCCGTGATAAGAAAAAGGGTTCCACGCGGTATGACCGAATCCCCACGGAACTGGTAGAAGAGGTGGAGATCAGGCAGCCGGAGGATTATATGCAGTTCGTGCCCTATGATCTGGAGGAGCCTTTTCACAGCAAGGATTTTGCAAAAGCGGCACATATTCCGCTTTCCCTGGCGCAGACGGTGTTGAATATTCTGTTTGAAATGGGAACTGTGGAACGCGTCGGAAAACAGGGAAACAGTTATCTCTATCGTGTACAAGATAATTAAACTCCAAAATGAAAATTCTGCCAACAGATACCTGCAATAGATTTTATAAAAATTTCTATGACAGATTTATAAGAAAAAGCAGCGTATAAAAAGAGGACTAAGCCGCCTGGCTTAGTCCTCTTCGTCTTCCTGATGGGATTTCGGCAGGGAGAAGATAAATTCACTTCCGACGCCGGGAGTACTGATGACATTGATGTGTTCAGCATGTGCATTGATGATTTCTTTTACAATGGAAAGTCCCAGACCGGTTCCTTTTTTATCTTTGCCGCGGGACAGATCCGATTTGTAAAAACGGTCCCAGATCAGTTTCAGATCTTCTTTGGGAATACCGATGCCGGTGTCTTTTACAGAGACGAAAAGCTTGTTTTTCTTCTCCGAGGTCTCAATGTGGATCACGGAATCGTGGTGGCTGAACTTGATCGCATTATCCATCAGGTTGTACAGAACCTGTTGGATTTTGCCCATATCTGCATGGACATACATTTCGTTGCCGGTGAGGATCATTTCGATGGCAATGGACTTGTTGCGGCAGGTGCCTTCAAAGGAAGCTGCGGTATTACGGATGACCTGGTTGATATCGAAATCTGTCTTGTCTAAGAGCATTCCCTTGGTGTTCAGATTATTCAGCGTGAGCAGACTGTTGGTCAGCTTTGTCAGCCGTTCAGTTTCGTTCAATACAATATGAATGTATTTATCATGCATTTCCGGAGGAATCGTGCCATCCAGCATGGCTTCGAGATAACCGCGGATCGAAGTCAGGGGGGAGCGGAAATCATGGGAGACATTGGCAACAAATTTTTTCTGGTCATCTTCGGAACGGGCAATTTCGCTTGCCATGTAATTCAGACAGGAAGCGAGATAGCCGATCTCATCATCGCTGTCGACCTGGAACTCGTAGTGCATATTGCCGGCGGCGTATTGCTCCGTGGCATGGGTGATCTTGCGCAGAGGGATATACACGATCTCTGTGAAAAAGATCAGAATGATCAGGGACAGCAGGAACAGAATAGCAAGTGTAATGTAGGAAATATTCAACAGGCTGTTGCAGGATTCCTGAATATCGTTCATATCGGTATGGATAACGACATAGCCTCTGACCTTGTAATTGGAGGTTATGGGGGCAAATACCGTCAGCACATCAGAATCAAAATTCCCAAAAAAGTTTCCTACAATATAGTAAGAGCCACTGGTCACCGTGGGGTCAAAATTCTCGATCACCACAACATTTTCTACATCCAACGGTGTATTGGTATCCAGCACCAGGCGCCCGGAAGGATTGATGATGCGGATCTCGGAGTTCAGATAGACAGCCAGGGAATCCAACTGTGTTTTTACCGTTTCCAGCGTAGTTTCACTGGTATACAATCCGCCGGCATAGCTTCCCGCGATCAGGGTTGCTTCGGAATAGAGGCCTTCCGCTTTTTCACGGACTAAATGTTCCTTGGTCATGTTGGGAACAAAGGTCGTGACAATGATGAATCCGAATACACCAAAGATAAAATAAGCCAGTATAAATTTCAGATAAAGTGTTTTTTTCATAAGAAAACCTGCTTTATATCGTTTTAATTACGCACTTCGAATTTGTATCCGATGCCCCAGATGGTGCTGATCTTCCAGTTGGCGTGATCCTTGATCTTTTCGCGGAGACGTTTGATGTGAACGTCCACGGTACGGGTATCGCCGATATATTCGTATCCCCAGATCTGATCCAGAAGCTGCTCTCTGGTAAATACATGATTCGGTGAGGATGCCAGGAAGTAGAGCAGTTCCAGCTCTTTCGGAGGCATTTCCACGGTATGCCCCATGTAGACTACCGAATAATTTGTCAGGTTGATCGTCAGGTCAGCGTACTCCACGCATTTATCATTGGAATTCTCCGTGGGGGTATTGGAAGGCTTGTAACGGCGCAGGACTGCTTTTGCCCGGGCTACCAGCTCTTTGGAATCGAACGGTTTCTCCATGTAGTCATCGGCACCCAGTTCCAGACCGAGTACCTTATCAAAGACTTCACCTTTTGCGGAGAGCATGATGATGGGAACGGAATATTGCGCGCGGACTTCTCTGCACACCTGATAGCCGTCAATGCCGGGAAGCATCAGATCCAGCAGGATCAGGTTCGGCGAAAAAGTCTCCATCGCCGGCATGACAGATTCCCCGTCATTTACGATCATCGTCTCAAAACATTCCTTTGTAAGATAGAGAGAAATCAGTTCTGCGATATTATTATCATCGTCCACAATGAGAATTTTCTGTTTACTTACCATTGTATACCTCCTGTTTCGTCTATAATTAATTAGTTACTAATTACAATGCGGAGATACAATTAAATCACCTAAAAAAGGATTTGATTGTATATCTGATTATAAATAATAAGAAAACTTCGATGTAGGGGATGGAATATTGTAATCCAAATTCCATAGTACAATTATTTAAATGTCACGATCGTCACGCCGGCATCACCCTCACCATATTCGCCCAGTCGGAATTCTTTCACGTATTTCAGGCGCTTCAGATGGGAATGGACAGCACTTCTGAGAGCACCGGTTCCTTTGCCGTGAACGACCCGGACGCTGGGCAGATGCGCCAGATAAGCGTCGTCCAGATATTTGTCCAGTTTCGCAATTGCCTCATCCACGGTGCACCCTAACAGATTGATCTCAGAGGATACAGAGAAGGACTTGGACATTTTCAGCTTTCCGGTATTGGTGCGCTGTAGTGTGGGCGTCGTAATGGTCTCTTCTTTGACCGGCATCAGGTCGCGGACATTGGTCTGCATGCGCATAATACCGCATTGTACGAACAGATTGCCCTTGGCATCCGGCAATGTATTCACGATTCCTTTCAGATTCATGGAAATGATCTTTACGGAATCTCCTTTTTTCAGCTTCTTCGGATCTACGGTTTTCTGGTTGCCCGTTTTCTTTACGGATTTACCGAGTGACAGTTTATCGTTCTTTTCGTTGATCTTATCACGGACTTTTTGTCTCTTTTTCTCCAGTTCCTTGATATCGGTGTTAGCTCCGATTTTGTTGAAATCACGGATGGTCTCATCTGCGACGTCTTTTGCCTCCTGTAGGATGGCTCTGGCTTTTTCATTGGCATCCCGGAGTATCTTATCCTTCGCCTGGTCGATCTTCTCGTTTTTGCGCTGTAGCTGTTCCTGTAAAGTGCGGATGCGTTCTTTATATTCTGCAATTTCCTGCTGCTCTTTTTCGATGGTCACGCGGCTCTGCTCCAGGTCGGCGATGACGTCTTCGAAGCTTTCGTCCTCTTTGCTGATCTGCTCTTTGGCTGCGTTGATGATCTCGTCGGACAGTCCCAGCTTGGAAGAAATGGCGAAAGCATTACTTTTGCCGGGAATACCGATCAGGAGACGGTAGGTGGGACGCAGGGTCTCCACATCAAATTCACAGCAGGCGTTTTCCACAAAATTAGTAGAAAGTGCGTAGATCTTCAGCTCGCTGTAATGCGTCGTTGCCATGGTACGGATACCGCGGTCATGCAGGTGATTCAGGATAGCGATCGCAAGTGCGGCACCTTCGGTAGGATCGGTTCCGGCGCCCAGCTCATCGAACAGACACAGGGAATCCGCATCAGCATGCTGTAAAATGTGGACAACTCTCGTCATGTGAGAGGAGAATGTGGACAGACTCTGTTCAATGCTCTGTTCATCGCCGATATCTGCGTAAACTTCCGAAAAAATGGACAGCTCGGAGCGGTCAAGCGCCGGGATATGCAGTCCGGCCTGCCCCATGAGAGTAAACAGACCTACGGTCTTAAGAGACACCGTCTTACCGCCGGTATTGGGACCGGTGATGACTAAGAGGTCAAAATCTTTGCCCAGCTGTACGTCAATGGGAACCGCTTTTTTCTTGTCCAGCAGGGGATGACGCCCCTTGCGGATCTGAATATAATGTTCGGTATTGAAAATAGGCTCCGTCGCGTTTTGCTCCATGGCAAGCTTTGCCTTGGCGAAGATGAAGTCCAGCGTGGTCATGATCTTCTGGTCGGCAGACAGCTCTGAAGTATGCGAGGCGGCCTGACTGCTCAGATCTGACAGAATCACCTCGATCTCCTGCTGTTCCTGCAGATCCAGCTCTTTTAACTGGTTATTGAGGTTAATGACAGCGGCAGGCTCGATGAAAAAGGTGGAGCCGGTGGAGGACTGGTCGTGAACCATGCCGTTCACCTGACTCTTATATTCTGCTTTGACCGGGATACAGTATCTGTTGTCACGCATGGTAATGACAGCGTCCTGCAAAAAGGTACGGTAAGCGCCGTTTACCATGGAAGTCAGCTGACTGTGGATCTTTTCATTCGTATTTAATTTGGAACGACGGATGCTTTTTAATTTTGAACTGGCGTCATCCGCCATTTCTTCTTCCGACAGGATGCAGCGGTTGATCTCATTTGCAAGCTGTGTCAGGGGAGTGAGCCCTTCGAAATAGGCATCCAGGCTGTCACCTGGCTGGTCTTCCCGTTCTTTCTTTCCATAAGTTTTGATCCTTCCGACGTTGTCCAGAAAGGATGCCAGCTTTAATAATTCGGACATGGACAGTGCACTGCCGATCTCCAGAGAGCGGATGGAAAATCCCAGATCTCTGTTACTGCCGAAAGAAGTACTTCCGACACGGAAAAGACGTCCCAAGGCGTCTTTTGTCTCACGCTGGGCGGTCTTGATCGCGGAAAGGTCTGTGGAGGGAACCAGTTCTCTGCAAAGTTTTTTGCCGGGTTCGGAATCAGCCTTTTCGGTGAGAAGGTCAATGATTTTGTTATATTCTAAAGTAGTTAAGACTTTCGTGTTCATGTGGGGCTCCTTAATATAATTCGTAATGGGATAAGCAATCCGTCACGCAGTGCCGGCTCGAAATGCTGCGCATTCCTCGCTGTCGGGCTGTCGGGCTATCGTAATGGGATAAGCAATCCGTGACGCAGTGCCAGCTTGAAATGCTGCGCATTCCTCGCTGTCGGGCTATCGCCCTATCAAAATCGGATCTGTCAATTTTGCCTGCGAGCAGTCAAATTGACATCTCTCGATTTTGGCACTGCTCAATGCTAATTCACATTATACCATTGAGTTGCGTTTTTTGGTACAGTTTTGTATAATTGGATTATTAGAGTCCTAAAAGTGGCCGGTGGTTCTGTAGGCAGCAGAGGAGGCATATTTATGGCGGATTCACAGGAAAATAAGCAGACGGAACAGAAAGACACTTCCGGAAACAATTTTATGATAGAAAAGATCAAGGATCGACCGGTAAATAAGAAGAAGTTATTGCGCCGAACGCTGATCACGGCTTGTATGGCAGTGATCTTCGGACTGGTGGCATGCTTTACGTTTCTGGTGCTGGAGCCGGTGATCAGCAACTGGCTGTATCCGGAAGAGGATCCGCAGGTGGTGGTATTCCCCGAGGATCAGGATGAGATGTCTCCGGAGCAGATGCTTGCGGAGAATATGCAGCAGGAAAATCAGAACAGCCAGCTGCCTTCCGAAAATGATGCAGTGATAGAGCCGGAGCAGCTTCGCGAGCTTTTATCCGGAATCATACTGGATCTGGATAATTATAAGCAGATTTACAACGCACTTTCTCAATATGTGGCAGAGATGAATCGCTCCATGGTCACTGTGACAGGTGTGTCATCTGACGTGGACTGGTTCAATAACGTAAACGAGAATAAGAATCAGTCTTCCGGTCTGATTATCGCACAAAACGGAAAGCAGTTACTGATCCTGACGGATTATTCTCCGGTAAAACAGGCAGATGACATTATCGTCATGTTTAACGAGGGTACGCAGGTGCACGCTGCTTTGAAGGAAAAAGATGAGACTACCGGTCTGGCGGTGATTGCTGTGGAGCTGGATACGTTGCAGGAGAATTTCCTGAAAAATGATATCACGATTGCAACGTTAGGTTCTTCGAATATCAAAGATATCGCCGGACTGCCGGTCGTGGCACTTGGACGCCCGATGGGGACAAACGGTTCGATAGGTTACGGTATCATTACATCTTCCGCCGGTGAATTTGCAGCATCAGATACCACTTACCGGATTCTGCAGACAAATATCGTGGGAAGCCAGAATGCAGGCGGTGTATTGTTCAATCTCCAGGGGCAGGTTATCGGTATCATTACGAACGGTAAATCTGCCACAGATATGAAAAACATGGTGTGTGCCTACGGTATCACAGAATTGAAACGCCATATCGAAAAGATGTCAAACGGTGAAAAATTTGCATATCTGGGATTGAAGGGCGTGGATGTCACGGAGGAAGCCAACAGTGAACTGGGGGTTCCTTACGGTGCGTATGTCACGGAAGTGGAAATGGATTCTCCCGCGATGTTAGCTGGGATCCAGCAGGGAGACGTGGTGACGAAATTCGGAGAGCGTACAATCGTAAGCTTTGATGAATACACGAATTCTCTATTGAGCATGAAGCCGGATGACAGCGTGGAACTGACGATTATGCGGCAGTCACAGCAGGATTATAAAGAAATGAAATTCAATATCACTTTGACGGTGTTGAAATAGATTGACAGAAAGGTTTGGACAACAACATGAAATTTATCAAGGAATTAAAAGAAGGCGACAGAGTATTTGACATCTATCTGTGCAAACATAAACAGGAAGCCGTGACCAAAAACGGAAAGCCCTACGAAAGCGTGATCCTGCAGGACAAGACGGGAACCATCGATGCCAAAGTATGGGAGCCGAATAACCCGGGCATCGGTGATTACGATGATCTGGATTACATAGAGGTATACGGCGATGTGACGAATTTCCAGGGACAGCTGCAGATCAGCGTAAAACGTATCCGTGTCTGCAGGGAAGAAGAATATAACCCTTCAGATTATCTGCCGGTCAGCTCCAAGGATATTAATGTGATGTATAATGAGATGAAAACACTGATCGGCAGTATTCAGAATACTTATCTGCATCAGTTATTACAGAATCTCTTTGTAGAGGATGCTGATTTTGCGAAGAAGTTCTGTAATTCTTCCGCGGCAAAGACGGTACACCACGGTTTCGTGGGCGGACTTTTAGAGCATACCTTAGGCGTTACAAAATTATGTGATTATTATTGCACCGCATATCCTATTTTGCAGAGAGACCTCCTTCTGACTGCGGCTATGTGTCACGATATCGGAAAAGTAAAGGAGATTTCCGCGTTTCCGGTGAATGATTATACGGATGACGGACAGTTGTTGGGTCATATTGTTATGGGGGCACAGATGGTCGGTGAGCGAGCGGCTAAAATCAGTGGATTCCCTCATAGTCTGCTGGCAGAATTACAGCATTGCATTCTGGCACATCACGGTAAGCTGGAATACGGCTCTCCCAAGGTGCCCGCGCTGATCGAGGCGGTGGCGCTGAATTATGCGGATGATACCGATGCCAAGATGGAGACGTTTAAGGAAATCCTGGAAAATAACAGCGAAAACAGCGGATGGCTGGGTTACAACAGATTGTTCGAATCCAATCTGAGAGCAACCAAGATGGAGTAAGAAACAAGAATTTTACGAGAAGGATTTGAAATTAATCGGATATACAAATCCGACGGGGAATAATTTATTAAAAGATAAAAAAGACATTGTCAGTTATAGATGCATAAAGAGGATGGGAAAGAGAGGAAGCATATGGAGATCAGTGCATGTGTAAAATACGTAGGTGTAAACGATCATCAGGTGGATCTGTTTGAGGGACAATACAAAGTGCCGAACGGAATGTCCTACAATTCTTATGTGATTCTGGATGAAAAGATAGCCGTTATGGATACCGTGGACGGATATTTTACGGAAGAATGGCTGGAGAATATCGAACAGGTGCTTGCCGGGAAAACACCGGATTACCTGATCATTCAGCATATGGAGCCGGATCATTCTGCCAGCATTCCGGCTTTCCTGAAAAAATATCCGAATACCACAGTCGTGTCTACAGCCAAGGGATTTCAGTTCATGGAACAGTTTTTCCCGGAGTTTTTTGCCGGACAGGGATTGCCTGCGGAGCAGCGGATGGTGGCAGCGAATGACGGCGTTCTGGAGCTTGGAAGCCACAGCCTGCATTTTGTCTATGCGCCCATGGTGCACTGGCCGGAAGTTATGATGACTTATGAGGCCACGGAGAAAATACTGTTTGCGGCAGACGGATTCGGCAAATTCGGCGCCCTGGATGTGGAAGAAGAGTGGACGGACGAAGCCCGTCGCTATTATATCGGTATCGTCGGCAAATATGGTCCGCAGGTACAGGCTGTATTAAAAAAGGCCGCAGGACTGGACATTCAGACAATCTGCTCTCTGCACGGTCCTGTACTCACAGAGAATTTGGGATTTTATCTGGACAAATATAATAAGTGGTCTTCCTATCAGCCGGAGGAATCCGGTGTGGTGATTGCCTATGCATCTGTCTACGGAAATACCAGAAATGCGGCAGAATATCTCGCGGATGTATTGCAGGAAAAAGGACAAAAGACCGTCCTGTACGATCTGGCGAGATGCGACAAGGCAAAAGCTGTTGCCGATGCTTTCCGCTATGACAGACTGGTGCTGGCAGGTATTACTTATAATGGAGACCTCTTCCCCTGCATGCGCAGTTTTATCGAAGGACTGACCGAGCGTAATTATCAGAACCGTAAGGTCGCGATCGTTGAGAACGGTACCTGGGCGCCTATGGCCGGGAAACTGATCCTCGGAATGTTTGAAAAGAGCAAGAATCTTACCTTTGCGGAGACGACAGTAAGCATCAAGTCTGCAATGAATGCGCAGAACAGAGAAGAGATTAAGAAGCTGGCAGAGGAGCTGTAGAACGGTTATTGCGTAAGCTTTTTCGCTTAACAGTATGGAGCAAAAATATGTTACCGCAGAAACAAATCAAGTGGTGATGTAATCTCAAAATTACATCGTGATTACTTTGAAAAATGTCTGCACATTGGAGTTTATATGGAATATAAGAAAAACGATCATGTAACGGTGACCATAGAGGATATGGGAAGTGACGGAGAGGGAATCGGTAAGGTAGACGGTTTTACCCTTTTTATCAAAGATGCCGTCATCGGCGACCGGGTGGAAGCCAAGATCATAAAAAGCAAAAAGCACTATGCGTATGCCAGATTAGAGAAGGTGTTACAGCCTTCTCCTTTTCGTGTAGAACCGAAATGCGCATACCACAGACAATGCGGCGGCTGCCAGCTGCAGGCACTCTCCTATTCCGAGCAGCTGCATTTCAAGCAGCAGAAGATCCGCAATAATCTGATTCGGATCGGTGGATTCGATGCGGAATATATTGATGAGCGAATGGAGCCCATCGTAGGCATGGAGGAACCCTTCCACTATCGTAATAAAGCACAGTACCCCATAGGAACTGACAGAGATGGTAATGTCATCACCGGTTTCTATGCCGGACGCACCCATACGATCATTCCCAATACGGACTGCGCCCTTGGGGCGGCGGAGAATCAGCAGATCCTGGAGGCGATTCTTTCGTATATGAAGAAAAATAAAGTTACCGCCTATGATGAAGTTACCGGCAAGGGACTGGTACGTCACGTATTGATCCGGAAAGGATTCACCAGTGGACAGTTGATGGTATGCCTGGTCATCAATAAAAAGATGACGAAAATGTCATACCCTTCAACCGGAATACAGAAGAACAATAATGAATTTCTGCCGAATCAGGGAGAATTACTCGCGGCACTGGCAGAAATCAAAGGCATGACGAGTGTGTCAGTCAGCATCAATACCGAGAAAACCAACGTGATCATGGGAACCGAGATTCATAATCTCTGGGGTGAAAGTACCATAGAGGATACGATTCATGTAAGAAATATGCAGGAAGAGAATTATCCCTATACGGGGGATGCATTGACCTTCAAAATCTCGCCCCTCTCCTTCTACCAGGTAAACCCCGTACAAACAGAGAAACTGTACAGCCTGGCACTGGAATATGCCGGACTGACCGGAAAAGAGACCGTTTGGGATCTCTACTGCGGTATCGGAACGATCTCACTTTTCCTGGCGGGCAAAGCGAAAAAGGTGTGCGGCGTGGAGATCATCCCCCAGGCTATCGACGATGCCAGAGAAAATGCCAAGAGAAACCATATAGAAAATGCGGAATTTTTCGTCGGCAAAGCAGAAGAAGTATTACCGGAATTCTACGAAAAGGCAACAAAGGAGTCCGCCTCCGATGAGATGCTGCATCCGGATGTCATCGTCGTCGATCCACCCAGGAAAGGCTGCGACGATGCCTGCCTGAACACCATGCTCCGCATGCAGCCGGAACGCATCGTATATGTCAGTTGCGATTCCGCCACCCTTGCCAGAGATCTGAAGATCCTCTGCGATGGTGGATATGAGATCCGGAAGGTCCAGGGCGTGGACCAGTTTGGGATGACTGTGCATGTGGAGACGGTTGTTCTTTTGTCCCAATTGAAATAAAAGCCGGATGATTACATTAATGTCACGATTGAATTTGATGATATGGATATAACATCTGCAGAGACTAAGGCTACATATGATGAGATAAAGAAGTATGTGGCTGAACATAATGCCGGCATGAAGGTT